>OLRF01000171.1_pt1 | contig 99926 bp, 85 predicted proteins | sample 1672061 | NCBI WGS metagenome assembly OLRF01 (sample SAMEA3136641, study PRJEB25190) | human gut metagenome | reverse complement strand
GTCACAGTCGAACTATTTTCGACATGTCAGACTCCGTGAAAATACCGACTGTGAGGTTCACACAACAGAAAAGGTATAAAACATGAGATATCAGATCAGAAATGCAAAAGTACAGTTTGGCGCGGATACGATTTTAAACAGTGTGAATTTCGAAATTCACGATACAGAAAAAATTGCAATTGTCGGTAGAAACGGCTGTGGAAAAACGACGCTGCTGCGGCTGATTGCCGGGGATATTGAGATGAGTAATCTGGACAGCGACGAGACCTGCGGGATTACAATGAGCGGAAAACAGAACATCGGTTTTCTGCGCCAGATTAATTTTACCGATGGAGATGTGCCGGTAAAAGAGGAGCTGGAGAAGGCTTTCTCAGAAGTCTTTGCGTGCGAGGCACGAAAAAAGGAAATCGAAAAGCTGCTCGCCGAGACGGAAGATCACAAAAAGCTGCTGGCGGAGTACGATTTTCTGGAGAGGAGAATCGAGAGTCTGCACGGGTACAGCTGGAAAAAAGATATGGAAACGATGTTCCAGAAATTTGGTTTTGCGCTCGAAGATCTGGAAAAACCGATCGGTGAATTTTCGGGCGGACAGCAGACAAAAATTGCCCTAATTCAGCTCCTCTTACAGCGCCCGGACATCCTGCTTCTGGACGAGCCGACCAACCACCTCGACATCGCTGCAGTGGAGTGGTTGGAAAATTATCTGAAAAGCTACGAAAATGCCGTTATCATTGTATCACATGACCGCATGTTTCTGGACCGCGTGATTGATGTGACGTATGAAATCGAATACGGTGACATCAAACGGTATCCGGGAAATTATTCGGCATTTGTGAAACAAAAAGAAGAAGCACAGATCAAACAGGAAAAAGACTATGAAGCGCAGCAGAAGGAAATCGAGCGTCTGACGGCGTGGATTGAAAAATGGAAAAACACACCGACAAAAGTTGCGGCCACCCGTTCGAAACGAATGGCGATCGAGCACATGGTAAAAATTGAGAAACCGCGGCGGTTTGACACGAGGACATTCCACGCCTTATTCTATCCGGTACGCGAAAGCTATACGGATGTGCTCACGATGAAGAAACTGAAAATCGGATACGATACCGTCCTGAGCGAGGTTTCGGCCGTCATCAAAAAAGCAGAACGGATTGTGATCATCGGAGAAAACGGAAAAGGAAAATCGACGCTTCTGAAAACCGTTGTGGGCGAAATCAATCCACTGGGCGGAAGTTATCAATTTGGAAACCGCGTGGATTTTGCCTACTTCGATCAGCACAAAGCAGTCAACCAGAAATTCGACCCGGAGCAGACGGTGCTCGACTATTTCTGGAGTCTTTATCCGAACCTGCTTCGCAACGATGTCCGAAGCGCACTGGGAGCCTTTCTGTTTTCCGGTGAGGATGTCGAAAAGAAAATGGGGCAGCTCTCCGGCGGTGAAAAAGTGCGGCTGGAGCTCTGCCGGATTTTCTATACGAAACCGAATTTCCTGATCCTGGACGAGCCGACGAATCACATGGATCTGGCGGGAAAAGAAGCGCTGGAAAAAATGCTGACCAGCTACGAGGGAACCGTTTTGTTCGTATCGCACGACCGTTATTTCATCAACCAGGTGGCAACCGGTATTCTGGAGTTCGGCGAGAGCGACGTACAATTTTACGAAATGAATTATGCACAGTATCTCGAAGAAATCAAACGGCAGACGCCGGGCAGAGAAACGGGAAATGCGGGAGGAGCTGTACGAAAACCGGCCGACGTTCCGACGCTGGATGATGTGTTTGACAAAAAGAAATATTATAACCCGGGAAAAATTCTGTCCCGCTTAAAACGGCAGCTCGAAAAATACGAGGAGCAGCTTGCGGAGAGTGAGAGCAGAATGTCAGAACTTCAACTGGAAATGATGGACCCGGAACTTTCCGCAGATTACGAACGGCTGATGGAGCTTCAGACGAAAATAGACGAAGAAAATCAGACACAGGAATCCCTGCTGGAACGCATGATGGAAACGGAACTGGAACTCGAAGAGATGGAAACACAGGACGAATAGAGAGGTGAGTACCATAGAAAAGATAGATCAGTCTAAAAATGGACTATCATGAAAATGAAGTTTTTCTCGTTTTAGGATATTCGGTTTGTTATATTTTGTAAAGTATTCTGCACCCATGACTGGTATGCATTCGTAAGCGGGGCTGAAATCTTTCGGATAAAAAAGTCAAATTTTGTTGACAACCCCGAAGACATTTGATAGTATTTATCAAGTAATGTAATATTCCATGAGGGAGTAGTTAGCACGAATGTGTGATTTGTCAACATTCTGATTATAAGAAAAGAGTATAATCTGGCAAATCTTAAATAATGAGACTCATGTATATCGATGAATCACCGGTGTATCGCATATCGGATGTTCCTTGATATACATGAGTCTTTTTTTGCGGATAATGAGTAAAACCTGCTTCTGTTAACGATACTATTTTGGAATATATGCTTGGAAAACAAAGGAGGAAAACATGGAAAATTTCATCAACAACGCCCCGTTTGCTCTTGTGCTTGTCTGTCTCGTCATCGGTTTTGTCCTGCTGATCAAAGGTGCGGACTTTTTCGTAGAAGGAAGCTCAAGCGCAGCAAAGAGACTGCACGTTCCGTCGATCATCATCGGACTGACCATTGTTGCCATGGGAACATCACTTCCGGAGACCGCGGTCAGTGTATCGGCTTCACTTACCGGCAACAACGAGCTCGCAGTCAGTAATGTCATCGGTTCCAATATCTTTAACCTGATGGTTGTCATCGGTGTCTGTGCCGTACTGACCACCATAGAAGTTGCAAAGGAAACCATCAAAAGAGACATCCCGCTGTCCCTGATTTGCGCCGGACTTTTAATGGTTTTAGGAATCAGCGGACTCGGCGATAAATCCGGTATGATGCTCGGTCACCTGGACGGTGTGATCTTAATTGGATTCTTTGCAGGTTACATTGTCTACATGGTTCAGATTGCCTTAAAGGCAAACCGCGAAGGAAAAAAAGTCGAAATTGAAGGCGGTTCCGACGAGGATATCAAGCTGCTTTCCGTTCCGAAGAGTATCGTGTTCATCGTCGGTGGAGCAGTCGCCATTGCAGTCGGCGGAGATGTGACCGTAGATGCCGCAGCGAGAATCGCGGGCGATCTCGGAATGAGCCAGACTCTGATCGGACTGACCATTGTTTCCATCGGAACTTCCCTTCCGGAACTCGTAACTTCTATCGTTGCTGCGAGAAAGAATGAAGTTGATATGGCACTTGGCAACGCGATCGGTTCTAATATCTTCAACATTCTTATGGTACTTGGCATTGCATCCGCAATCAGCCCGATGGCCATCATTACGGAAAATATAATTGATTTGTGTGTATTGATCGTATTCACGGTATGTGTATGGATTTTTGCAGGAACCAAAAAGAAAATCGGAAGAGTCGAAGGTTTCTGTATGGTCGCATTTTATGCCGCATATGCCATTTATATCATTATAAGATAAGGGGAATGGAAAATGGTGTTATTTCTAAAGGTGTTTCTTACCGAGTTCATCGCAGAGATGGGCGATAAGACGCAGCTCATGCTGATTGCGCTTACTTCGAAGTACAAGCTGAAAGACATTATCCTGGGAACCGCAGCCGCGATTCTGGTACTGAATGGAATGGCGGTTCTCGCAGGCGGCCTCGTCAGCGAATTCATTCCGGACTGGCTGATTAAGACGATTGCAGCACTCGCATTTCTTTACTTCGCAGCATCCACCATTTCCGGTGATGATGACGAGGAAGAGGAAGAAGGCGGCAAATCCAAAATTCGGTTCGCACCGCTCGCCGTTTTCTGTACGTTCTTCGTAGCAGAGCTCGGAGACAAAACACAGCTTACCGCAATCACCTTTGGTGCAAATGAAGGGATGGGATCCGCATTCGTTGTATGGATCGGATGTTCTCTCGGACTGTTCGCAGCGGATATTCTCGGAATGCTGGTCGGCTATCTCTTAAAGAGCAAGACACCGGATGGGCTGCTGAATACACTGGCGTTTGTCATCTTTTCAATTTTCGGTGTATACACACTTTACCAGGGACTGAAACTGATCAGCGCAAGCGTCTGTCCACTGCCGGTATGGCCGGTACTGATCGCTGCAACGGCTGTTTTTGTTGTTGCATGTGTCTGTCTTTTTGTGAAAAGAGAGAAGAAAAAAGCAAAATAAAAACTGCGTGCCGCATACTCATGATTTTGATGAAAACTGCGGTGCGCATTTTTTATGCGGCAAAATGAAAGTTTACCATTGAAGCATTTATAGGGTATAATATTTTGTAACTATTCAGAGCCCCATCTCGCCATATGAAATTCCAGAAAAATAGCTCATTCATGTAAACATGATTCGCGATTTTTCTTCCATTTCGCATGGCTCTGAATAGTTACAATATTTTCAAATCATTATTTACGAGGATGAAGGATAATAACATGTCTGATTTTAGTATCAACGAAATGCAGAAAGCGGGAAAAATGCGGACTGAAAAACAGAAGACCGGAATTGTATGGGATTCTCACAGGAGGACGAAAGTGAAAAACCGGAAGCTGCGTGGGAAAATCCTGTCCTTGTGATAGTCAGAGGGATCAAGTATAATGAGTCATATAAAATGTTGACGGGAGGGATTTGCATGGGAAGTTATCTGAATCCGGGAAATGAAGCATTTGCGGTTGCATTAAATTCTGAGATTTATGTTGATAAAACAGGACTGCTGACTTATACGAATAAAGTCATGAACACTCTGCAGGGATATATCTGCAACAGCCGCCCGCGGCGGTTTGGAAAATCAATTACGGCAAATATGCTCACCGCGTATTACAGCAAGGGCTGCAGTTCGAAAGAAATGTTTTCCGGGCTGGAAATCAGCAGGGCAAAGGATTTTGAAAAACATCTGAATCAGTATGATGTGCTCCACTGGGATATCCAATGGTGTATGGAACCGGCAGGCGGACCGGAGCGGATTGTTTCTTATATCTCAGAAAAAACGATTTCGGAGTTAAAAGAATATTATCCCCATATACTTCCAGAAGAAATCCGGTCACTGCCGGAGGCGCTGTCGCGGATCAACGCGGCATCCGGGACAAAATTTATTGTGATTATAGACGAATGGGATGTTCTGATTCGTGACGAGGCGGCGGATCTCAAAACACAGGAAGAATATATCAATTTTCTGCGGGCGATGTTCAAAGGGACGGAGCCGACAAAATATATTCAACTGGCATATCTGACAGGTATTTTGCCTGTAAAAAAAGAAAAGACACAGTCGGCGCTGAACAATTTCAAAGATTATTCGATGCTGTATGCCGGGCCGATTGCACCATATGTAGGTTTTACAGAAACAGAAGTTCAAAAACTATGTGAAGTATATGGTCAGAAGTTTGAAGAAGTCAAACGATGGTACGACGGTTATCAGATTGGGAAATATCATGTATACAATCCAAATGCCGTTGTGAACCTGATGCTCGAAGGCGAATTCCAGAGCTACTGGTCCGGAACCGCATCCTATGAGGCGATTGTTCCGCTGATCAATATGGATTTTGATGGCCTGAAAAGTGCCGTAATCGAAATGCTTTCAGGAGATCATGTTCCGGTTGATGTTACCTCTTTTCAGAACGATACCGTTAGCTTCGCCAATAAAGACGATGTGCTGACGTATCTGATTCACCTTGGATATCTGGCCTATGACCGGACATTTAGAACTGCTTTTATTCCGAATGAGGAAATCCGTCAGGAATTGATTCTGGCAACGAAAAGGAAAAAATGGAATGAGTTGATTGTATTTCAAAAAGAATCAGAGCAGCTTCTGAAAGATACAATTCAGATGAATGGAAACGCAGTAGCAAAAGAAATTGAAAAAATTCACAGGGAATATACTTCTGTGATTCAGTATAACAATGAAAACTCACTCAGCAGTGTTCTGTCCATTGCCTATTTGAGTTCCATGCAATACTATTTCAAACCAATCCGCGAATTTCCCGCGGGTCGTGGATTTGCAGACTTTGTGTTTATTCCAAAGCCGGAGTTTCAGAATTATTACCCGGCGCTTGTTGTGGAACTGAAATGGGACAAAAGCGTCAGAGCAGCATTAGATCAGATCAGAGACAGAAAATATCCGGAGTCTGTTGCATGCTATGCAGGGGAGCTTTTGCTGGTGGGAATTAACTACAATGAAAAAACAAAAGAACATGAATGCCGGATTGAAAAGTATGAAAAATAAGGGCATATTTCAATTTCAGTTTACAGAGATAAAAGAGTATGGATAAGATAGAGATATATCATTATTTAAAAAGGCAAAATATAGCGTATGAAATTACGGAACATAAGGCAGTTTTCAATATGGAAGAAGCAGATGCTGTTGATTTGCCGTATCCAGAGTGGGGCGCTAAAAATTTATTTGTTCGCGACGATAAAAAACGTAATTATTATTTGATAACGATGAAAGGGAACAAGCGAGTAGATTTGAAAGCGTTTCGCAGGCAACGTGGTCTGCGTGCACTTTCTTTTGCAGCTGCGGAGGAATTATTTGATATTATGAAACTGATACCCGGTGCCGTTACGCCGCTTGGTATTCTAAACGATGCCGAACACAGAGTTCAAGTCTTCATGGACGTGGAATTTGTCGGAAATAAAATTGGTGTTCATCCAAATGATAATACAGCAACCGTTTGGATGCAGGCTGATGATTTAATGAAAATAATTCAGAAGCATGGAAATACTGTGGAATACGCATGTATATAATCGAAAGGTATTGCTAAAAAGTCTGAAAAAAGAAAAGTTCACAAACAAAAATGGTTCTCATTCTGCACTAAATATATTTACCGAGTATTCCATGACAGATCCCGGTGATCTGGCGGAATATTTTGGCTTCACAGAGCAGGAGATATCTGCCCTCTGTGAAAAATATGAGATGAGTTTTGAAGAAGCAAAAACGTAGTACGATGGTTATCAGTTGATTGCGCATCGGCAGACTGGAGATGAAATTTATTCCATGTATAGCCCGAAATCTGTGGTAGAAGCCATGCTGCGCCACAAATTCGGAACCTATTGGAACCAGACGGAAACGTATGAGGCCTTAAAAATTTATATTCAAATGGATATGGATGGCCTGAAAGATTCTGTGGTTCGAATGCTTGCCGGTATCAATTATAATAAAAAAACGAAGAAACATGAATGTGTTATTGAAGTAATGCAAAAATAAAAACGGAAGTCTCATGTCTGCGCAGTAAGGGTGGTGGATATGGGACTTTTTGGTAAAGATAAATAAAATTTATGGAGGAAACAGAATGATTATTGATTCTTATGATATCAACAGCGAGCCGATTGTAAAGCTGGAGAATTTTTATGGGGAGAAGCAGCATCTGGTAAAAAAATGTATGGTAATTTTTTCAAAAGTAATATATGAATACATGCTTGAAAAATTCCCATGCCGACAGATTGCAGAAGTAAGAGCATGCAATGGAAATATACCGGTTTGGACTCTGCCATATGAGGAAGAAACGATTGCTTTCTACCTGACACCAATTGGTTCCGCTCTTGCAGCAGGAACGATTGCCGAAGTCAATCATTTAACAGGAGCATCCGTCTTTATCATGTTTGGCTCGTGCGGCAGTCTGGACAAAGAAGCAACCGATGGAAAGTTTATTCTCCCAACGGAGGCATACCGGGGAGAAGGACTGTCCTATTATTTTGCAGAACCGCAGGACTACATAAAAATAAAAAACACGGACAAACTGGCGGAATTTTTCAAAGAAAGGAAACTGCCATACGTTCAGGGGCGCGTATGGACGACAGACAGTATGCTTCGGGAAACGGTAAATCTTGTAAGAAAACGAAAAGAAGAAGGATGCATTGCCGTGGAAATGGAACTCGCAGGCGTTCAGGCGATCAGTGATTTTTATGGATTTGAACTGTATGATTTTCTTGTTGCGGGAGATGTGCTGATCGAAGGAAACTATGAAACGGATGGATTATCTGCCGCTAACCACGATCTGGACAAGCTGTTTCTGGCGCTGCAGATAGCGAAAAGTGTATAAAATTACAATGTTTGAGGAAAAAGAAATATTTCAGAGCCGTTTGCAGAAACTTTTAGATAATACGAAAGCGGGAATTATGTATGGAGAATGGAATGACAATGGGCGATTGCTTACGGACGAATAAATTAATCATTTTAAGAGGAAATTCCGGCAGTGGAAAAACAACTATTGCAAAGGAATTACAGCAAGTGTTCGGAAATAATACAATGCTGATCTCGCAGGATGTTATCCGAAGAGATATGCTCAAAGTCAAAGACGGAGAAAATACAAAGGCGCTGCCTCTTCTGGAAGAACTTCTGCGATATGGAAGAAAACACAGCGAGATTGTTATTCTGGAAGGAATACTGAATGCGGAATGGTATCGTGCATTATTTGAGCTGGCAGTAGCTTTATATGGAAAAAATATATACGCATATTACTTCGACATCCCCTTCGAGGAGACCGTGAAGCGCCACAAAACAAAGCCGAACTGCAATGATTTCAGTGCAGAAGATATGCAGAGATGGTGGAACGAAAAAGATTATACATCCGTTCTGTATGAAACCAGAATAACGGCGGATCAGGACAGAGAAAGCATAGTTCGTGACATCTGTCAAAACATAATATCTAATGGAAAATAATTGCTTCGGACAGGGAATGATCTTTGTTCTGCCAGAGAAATATGATAAAATAGAAACAGAAATAAATTTTTGCAAGCCTGTCGGTGGTAAAGGATTTAGGAAGGAGCAGACCCATGAAATCAGTAATTTCCATTGGAAATCAGGATTTTATATCCATCAGAAAGAATAACTGTTTTTATATCGATAAGACGGATTTTATCAGGGAATGGTGGGACAATCAGGACAGTGTTACTCTGATCACACGCCCAAGAAGATTCGGCAAGACCCTGAATATGAGTATGGTCGAATATTTCTTTTCCGTAAATCATTCCGAATGCAGCAAATATTTTGAAGACCTTGTCATCTGGAAAGAGGAAAGATTTCGTAAGCTGCAGGGAACGTATCCGGTGATTTCCCTCAGCTTTGCAGATATCAAGGCAACCACATATGAGACTGCAAGAAGAGCGGTAATTCGTAAGCTGGTAAAATTATATAGTACTTTTGAATTTGTCAAATCCAGCAAAGTATTAAATGAAAAAGACCGCGCCTATTTTGATTCCGTTGAAGAAAATATGTCGGATGATGCGGCAGCAGTAGCTGTCAATTATCTGTCCGATTATCTGAGCCGCTATTACGGAAAAAAGGTGATTATTCTTCTGGATGAGTATGATACTCCTTTGCAGGAATCGTATATTCATGGGTATTGGGAGAATCTTACTGCGTTTATCAGAAGCCTGTTCAATTCCACATTCAAAACGAATCCCTATATGGAACGGGGACTGCTGACAGGAATAACAAGAGTCAGTAAAGAATCTATCTTTTCCGATCTGAATAATCTTGAAGTTGTAACAACAACATCGGAAAAGTACAGCGGCTCGTTTGGCTTTACAGAAGAAGAAGTCTTTCATGCGCTGGAGGAAAATGGGCTGTCCGATGAAAAAGGAACCGTCCGCTATTGGTATGATGGATTTTCCTTTGGAAAACGGAAGGATATTTACAATCCGTGGTCCATTACAAAATATCTGGACACGGGAGAATATGGAACGTACTGGGCAGACACCAGCGGAAATATGCTGATCTCCAATCTGATCCGTCGAAGTCCTGCAAAGATCAAGACGGAAATGGAAGATTTATTAAACGGCAGAGTGATCTGCACAGAATTGGATGAGCAGGTTATTTTTGAACAGCTTGGCAGAAAGCGGGGAGCCATCTGGAGTCTTATGCTTGCGAGCGGATATCTGAAAGTGGATCGGTACGAAATGGATAACCGAACAGGAAAGCGCCAGTATGATTTGAAAGTGACAAATCATGAGACAATGCTGATGTTTGAACAAATGATAGAGGACTGGTTTACAGAAGAAGATTCTGCATATGGCAATTTTAAAGATGCTCTGCTTGCCGGAGATCTGGATTATATGAACCAGTTTATGAATCAGGTAGCACTTCAGACATTCAGCAGTTTCGACACGGGCGGAAAACCATCAGAGGAACTCGAACCAGAAAGATTTTACCATGGATTTGTCCTTGGGCTGATTGTTGATCTGGCCGGAAAATACAGAATCACTTCCAACAGAGAAAGTGGATTCGGAAGGTATGACGTAGTAATGGAGCCATTGAAAGAAAACCTGGATGCGATCGTAATGGAATTTAAGGTTCAGAACACATCAAAAGAAAAGTCGCTGGAAGAGACGGTGGAGCATGCACTTCGTCAGATTCAGGAAAAACAGTATGACACAGAATTGCTTGCCAGAGGAATCGCAAAGGAGCGGATCAGGTATTATGGATTTGCGTTTCGGGGGAAGAAAGTGTTGATTGGAAATTAAAATGAGAGAAAATATGAAAATCAGAAAAGCAGAACTGAAAGACCTGTCCAGAATTGCGGAAATTTTCGTGTTCAACAACCGAATCAATTATTTCCCGATTTTTCACGAGGAGGCCTATTCCTTCGGTGAAATGCAGGTAGTCCCGATGATCGACCAGTACTTTAAGAAAGAAGAAATCTTAAACCGCATCTATGTCTACGATGATGGAATTATAAGAGGTTTTACAGAAATCAACGGAACCGAAATCTGTAAACTATACGTAGATCCATGTCTGCAGAACAACGGAGTCGGCCACGGGCTGATTACCTTTGCAATTGAAAAGTTTGACGCAGACCATCTATGGGCATTGGAGAAAAATACGCGTGCCATTGCGTTTTACAACCGCCACGGATTTCGGTGGACAGGAACGAAACAGCTGGAAGCAGGAACGACAGAATATCTGCTGGAATTAAGACGATGAGAGCACGACGTGTTTTCTGTCCTTCCTGCAAAAATTAAAGCAGGAGAAAACGGTCTTGTATTTTAACCGACTCAAGCAAGTAGCGAAGCGGATTGCGAATATCCGCTTTACTGAAGCAAAAATAGCCGAAAAGCCTGTTCTACCGTATCGGTCATATTTTCTGCCGCATTTTTCACATCCATAGCTTCTTCGAGTGAAACGACGCTCCGCAGAATCGGGAAAAAGGCATCAATTCCGGCGGCGTTGCATGCAGATGCATCTTTTGTAACACAGCCTGAGAACGCAAGGACAGGTTTGCCGTATTCTTTTGACAGTTTTGCAACTCCAATCGGCGCTTTTCCCATCACGGTTTGCCCATCGAGCTGTCCCTCACCGGTGATGACAAGATCAGCGTCTCTCACATCATCACGAAGTCGGGTTTCGTCCAGTACGATCTGAATGCCGGGTTCCAGTGAAGCAGAAAGAAACGTCTGAAAAGCAAATCCAAGTCCGCCCGCAGCACCCGTTCCGGGAAATTCCGCGTCGACGTTCGGGAATGTTTTCCGGCAGAGTGCGGCGTAGGAGGCAAGCGATGTGTCCATACGTTTGATCATGACAGCATCCGCACCCTTCTGCGGTCCGAAAACGGCGCTGCAGCCGTTGGAACCGCAGAGCGGATTCGTTACATCGCAGGCAATACGGAAGGTGCATTCCGAAAGTTCCGGCAGAACGTGATCTGCCGTAATCGCGGTAAGAGATTCCAGTCCGACAGCACCAAAAGGAACCTGTTTTCCTTCTGCATCGAGCAGTCCGAAACCGAGTGCCTGTAGCATACCAATACCGCCGTCATTTGTGGCACTTCCGCCGATTCCAATGATAAAGCGGTGGCAGCCATTGCGGATGGCATCGCAGATAACCTCACCGACACCGTACGTTGTGGTGTACAGCGGATTTTTCTCATCGCCGTGTACCTGCGTAATACCGGCAGCCCCCGACATCTCGATAATGGCGGTCTGCGTCCGGTCGATGATGCCATACGGGCAGATAACCTGCTTTCCGGCAGGACCGGTCACCGAAACGGAGACAAGCCGTCCGCCAAGACCTTCGGTCAGTGCCTGAACGGTACCTTCACCGCCATCGGCAAGCGGGCGCACAACCGTCTCCACCTTCGGATCGACACGATAAATCCCGGTGGCGGCCGCTGTTCCTGCCTGCAGAGAGGAAAGGCTTCCTTTAAAAGAATCAATTGCAATCACAACTTTCATCATTTTTCTCCTGATTTCAAATATTTTTCAATCCGACACTCATGCACCTTCGTCTTCTTATCATAATTAACACCAACCAGCAGAATATCCCCTGTATAAGATGCAATGGAAGCCGGGTAATGCTGTCTTTTAATCTGATCCAGTGCCGTTTCCGCATTCTTGTTCCATTTCAGTTCTACTACAAGCGCCGGAAAATCGTATCGGTATTCCGGCTTTGGCAGAAAGACAAAATCGGAAAAACCGCGCCCGGTCGGAAGTTCACGAATGGGTTTGAAGTAATATTGTATGGAACTTAAATAAGCAATCGTGAGCACACAACTGAGTGAATTTTCATTATGATACTGAATCACAGAAGTATATTCCTCATGGATCTTTCCAATTCCTGCAGCAACCGCATTTTCATCCATAGCAAGTGTAGCATCCAGAAGCTCTGCAGATTCCTGCTGAAAGGTAAGAAGTTCATTCCAGCGGTTGGAAGTAACCGCCGTCAGAAATTCCCGGCGGATTTCTTCATTTGGAATGTATGCCATCTGCGTCTGCTGATTATAGGCAAGATACCCTAGATGAATCAGCAGCGTCAGAACATCATCTTTATTCACAAAGCTGACCATATCATTTTTAAAGGAAGTAACCAGTACGGGAACTGCGGCGCCGGAAAGCATCTCCAGAATTGCTGTTTTCAATCCGTCAAAATCCATATTGATAAAAGGAACCATCGAGTCGTATGTGCTCGTCTCCGACCAATAGCTTTGGAATGTCCCATCCAGAAGCAGACTTGTTACCGCGTTTGGATTGTATACATGGTAATTTCCAAGCAGATAGCCGTCGTACCATCGTCTGACTTCCTCAAAATTTTGTCCGTATTTCTGACAGAGAGCGGAAACTTCATCTTCTGTGAATCCAATATAGGAAGCCAGCGGGCCTGGATTCAGCATGGAATACTGATGAAAATTATTTAAGGCAGACTGCGTTTTCAATTTTTTGATCGGAAGAATACCCGTGAGAAACGCAAGCTGGATATATTTCGTCGGTTCCGTCCCTTTGAACATTCCACGAAGAAAATTAATGTAATCATCCTGAATTTTCTGGTTGGAGGCCTCATCACGAATCAGGACATCCCATTCATCAATAATAATCACAAATTTCTGTCCGGTCGCCTCTTTGATCCGGGACAGAGCGTCGGGAACGGTGGAAACTTCCGGCGGAAGCTGATCTGCATAGATGGTACGCAGCTCGGCCAGTGTACATTCTGTAATGTAGGCCACAATCTGTTCCGGATCGCTGACATTCGAAAGAAACCACTGGATGTCCAGATGAATCACATCGTACTGGTTCAGATGCTTCTCAAAGTCTGCCGTCTGGCTGATCGCAAGGCCAGAAAACATCTTTCTGGAATCACAGCCCTTGCTGTAATAGGCCGCCAGCATATTTGCAGCAAATGATTTTCCAAACCGCCGCGGGCGGCTGTTGCAGATATAGCCCTGCATGGTGTCCAGAACTTTGTTGGTATACGATAAAAGTCCTGTTTTGTCCACATAGATTTCGGAATTGAGAGCAACCTGAAATGCACTGTTGTCCGGATTCACAAATCTTCCCATGATTTCACTTCCCTTCCGTTTTTTGATTATACCCCGATTTTACCATTCCCCCATCCAAATAGCAACGCACACCCCCGAAAATCCCGTAAAATCGCGGAAAAGAACCGATAAAATATGCTTTCCACTCTTGACAACGCTTACAGCCCCTAGTTATAATAAGGCATGAAAAACGATGACGAAGACAGTAGTCTGCGCGTGAACGGTCTGTGGAAAGCGAGCCGGGGATGGTGGGAGTCCGGTACAAGTAGCGGCAGGTGAACATCACTTCCAAGTTGCAGTTCTGAATCTGCGTACCCGGCGCATAAAATATAGAAAGCCGGAGAGCAGTGGTAAGAAGTTGCCGGCCGTTCCCCGTTACAGGAAATGCATATGATAGTATGTAACAGGTGGTTACGATAAGTACAGCTTTCGTCCTATTACAGGGCGGGAGCTTTTTCTTATTTTACGCGAACAAATAAAACGAGAAACTTAAGTTTCAGGAGGTACAAGCATGTACAAGAAAGTTTCAACCGACATGAACTTTGTCGAGAGAGAAAAACAGGTTGAGAAGTTCTGGGAAGACAATCAGATCTTCGAGAAAAGTATGAAAGTGCGTGAAGGAAATCCGTCCTACGTATTCTATGACGGACCGCCGACCGCAAACGGAAAACCGCACATCGGCCACGTAGAGACCCGTGTTATCAAGGATATGATTCCGAGATACCGTACTATGAAAGGCTATCAGGTACCGAGAAAAGCAGGCTGGGATACCCACGGACTGCCGGTAGAGCTGGAAGTTGAGAAAAAGCTCGGTCTGGACGGAAAAGACCAGATCGAAAAATACGGCGTAGAGCCATTTATCGAGCAGTGTAAAGAAAGCGTATGGAAATACGAGGGAATGTGGGAAGACTTCTCCCATACCGTTGGCTTCTGGGCTGATATGAAAAACCCATACGTTACGTACCATAACGACTACATCGAGTCCGAGTGGTGGGCATTAAAAGAGATCTGGAAGAAAGGTCTTCTGTACGAAGGACACAAAATCGTTCCTTACTGCCCGCGCTGCGGTACCCCGCTTTCTTCCCACGAAGTAGCACAGGGATACAAAGATGTCAAAGAACGTTCTGCCGTTGTCCGCTTTAAAGTAAAAGGCGAGGACGCATACATCCTGGCATGGACCACCACACCGTGGACCCTTCCGTCCAACGTTGCACTCTGCGTCAACCCGGATGAGGATTACGTAAAAGTAACAAGCAAAGGATATACCTATTATATGGCAGCCGCTCTGGTAGATACCGTTCTTGGAGAAGGCGCCGAGGTTCTGGAGCATTATCAGGGCAAAGATCTCGAGTTCAAAGAGTACGAGCCGCTGTTCCCGTACGCTGAGAAGAGAATCGGAAACAAAAAAGCATACTATGTAGTCTGCGATACCTACGTAACACTGACCGATGGTACCGGTGTTGTTCATATCGCTCCTGCATTCGGTGAGGACGACTCCAAGGTCGGCCACAGATACGATCTTCCATTCGTACAGTTAGTAAACGAAAAAGGTGAGATGACAGAGGAAACTCCGTGGGCAGGCACTTTCTGTAAGAAAGCAGATATGGCCGTTCTGCAGGCACTCGAGGACAAGGATCTTCTGTTTGATGCGCCGCTGTTCGAGCACAGCTACCCGCACTGCTGGAGATGCGATACTCCGCTGATCTACTACGCACGTGAGACCTGGTTCATCCGCATGACTGCAGTAAAAGAGGATCTGATCCGCAACAACAACACCATCAACTGGATTCCGGAGAGCATCGGAAAAGGACGCTTCGGTGACTGGCTGGAAAACGTTCAGGACTGGGGACTTTCCAGAAACCGTTACTGGGGAACTCCGCTTCCGGTATGGCAGTGTGAATGCGGCCATCAGGACTGCATCGGCAGCATCGAAGAGCTGAAAGAAAAAGCCGACAACTGCCCGGATGACATCGAGCTTCATCGCCCATACATCGACGCAGTGACCATTAAGTGCCCGAAATGCGGTAAAGAGATGCACCGTGTACCGGAGGTTATCGACTGCTGGTTCGATTCCGGATCCATGCCGTTCGCACAGCATCACTATCCATTCGAGAACAAAGAAACCTTCGAGAAACAGTTCCCGGCACAGTTTATTTCCGAGGCTGTAGACCAGACACGTGGATGGTTCTACTCCCTGCTTGCAATTTCCACTCTGCTGTTCAACAAAGCACCATACGAAAACGTTATCGTTCTTGGTCTGGTACAGGATGAGAACGGACAGAAGATGAGTAAATCCAAAGGAAATGCGGTAGATCCGTTTGACGCACTGCAGACCTACGGTGCCGATGCGATCCGCTGGTACTTCTACACCAGCAGCGCTCCGTGGCTGCCGAGCCGTTTCGCAGGCAAGACGGTCGTGGAAGGACAGAGAAAGTTCATGGGAACCCTGTGGAACACCTACGCGTTCTTTGTTCTGTATGCAAACATCGACAACTTCGATGCAACAAAATACAGTCTGGAGTATGACAAGCTGGCTGTTATGGATAAATGGCTGCTGTCCCGTCTGGAATCCACTGTAAAAGCAGTAGACGACAACCTGGCAAATTACCGTATCCCGGAGGCAGCAAAAGCACTGCAGTCCTTCGTGGATGATATGAGTAACTGGTATGTACGCCGCTCCCGTGAGCGTTTCTGGGCAAAAGGCATGGAGCAGGATAAGATCAATGCTTATATGACTCTGTACACCGCACTTGTAACTGTTGCAAAAGCAGCAGCGCCGATGATTCCGTTCATGACCGAGGACATCTATCAGAACCTCGTAAAGAGCATCGATGCAAGTGCACCGGAAAGTATCCACCTGTGTGACTTCCCGGAGGTACATGAGAACTGGATCGATCCGAAGATGGAAGAGGATATGGCCGACCTGCTGGAGATCGTCGTTATGGGACGTGCCGCAAGAAACACCGCCAATATCAAGAACCGTCAGCCGATCGGAACGATGTATGTGAAGAGCGAGTTCCAGCTTTCCGAATTCTACAAAGAGATCATCGAGGACGAGCTGAATGTCAAAGAAGTTGTATTCAAAGATGACATCGCAGATTTCATCAGCTACAGCTTCAAACCGCAGATGCGTACCGTAGGACCAAAATACGGAAAACTCCTGAACAAGATCAAAACCGTACTGTCCGAGCTCGATGGAAACAAGGCAATGGCAGAGCTGAAGAGCACCGGCGAACTTAAACTTGACATCGATGGACAGGAAATTGTATTATTAGAGGAGGATTTGCTGATCGACATGGCACAGATGGAAGGCTATGTTTCCGAATCCGACCATACAATCACTGTTGTTCTGGATACCAATCTGACTCCGGAACTGATCGAAGAAGGCTTCGTACGTGAGCTGGTAAGCAAAATCCAGACTATGCGTAAAGAGGCAGGCTTTGAGGTTATGGACAAGATCCGTGTATACGCAAAAGACAACGATAAGATTGTAGACATCATGAAAAACCATGGTGATGAAATTAAATCTGAAGTTCTGGCAGAAGATATCGTGACCGGAGAGACAAAGGGCTATGAGAAGGAGTGGAATATCAACTCCGAAAAGGTTACCATGGCAGTAGAACGTATCTAAGATTATTTTTGGATGTGTTTTCACGACGATCATTAATATGAAATTGGCCTGCGAGCGGGGAGAAAAACAAGCTCTCCGCTCGCAGACTGCTATTAAGGAGGACGCAGATGTTAAACGCCGAGTTCAAAAAAGAAACTTTTAAGAACAGTGTGAAAGAAAATGTAAAAATGCTGTACAGAAAGAACCTGGAAGATGCTTCCCAGCAGGAAATTTATCAGGCAGTCTGCTATGCAGTAAAAGATGTTATTATTGATAACTGGCTGAAAACCCAGAAGGCAATGGAAGAACAGGATCCGAAGATTCTGTACTATATGTCCATGGAATTCCTGATGGGCCGTGCACTTGGAAATAACCTGATCAACCTGACTGCATATAAACAGGTACAGGAAGCTCTCGAGGAAATGGGACTGAACCTGAACCTTCTGGAGGATCAGGAGAGAGATCCGGCTCTTGGAAACGGCGGTCTTGGCCGTCTGGCAGCATGCTTTCTGGATTCTCTGGCTACTCTTGGATATCCGGCGTACGGCTGCGGTATCCGTTACAAGTACGGTATGTTCAAACAGCAGATCCGCGACGGTTATCAGGTAGAAGTACCGGATAACTGGCTGAAAAACGGCTATCCATTCGAGCTGAAACGTCCGGAGTATGCAAAAGAGGTAAAATTCGGCGGATATGTGGCGCAGGAGTACGATGAGGCTACCGGACGCGTAAACTTTGTGCAGAAGGATTACCAGTCTGTCAATGCAATTCCTTACGACATGCCGATCGTAGGATATGACAACGACGTTGTAAATACTCTGACTATCTGGGATGCAGAGGCTATTCAGGACTTCTCATTGGATTCCTTCGACAAGGGTGATTACCACAAAGCTGTTGAGCAGGAAAACCTTGCAAAGACCATCGTAGAGGTTCTGTATCCGAACGATAACCATTACGAAGGAAAAGAGCTGCGTCTGAAACAGCAGTATTTCTTTATTTCTGCAAGCGTACAGAGAGCAGTTGCAAAATATAAAAAACAGCACGATGATATTACGAAGCTGTATGAGAAGGTTACCTTCCAGCTGAATGATACCCACCCGACCGTAGCTGTTCCGGAGCTGATGCGAATTCTGATGGATGTGGAAGGCCTTGGCTGGGATGAGGCATGGGAGATTACGACAAAGACCTGTGCATACACGAACCATACGATTATGGCAGAGGCACTTGAAAAATGGCCGGTTGACCTGTTCTCCAGACTTCTTCCGCGTATCTATCAGATCGTAGAAGAGATCAACCGCCGCTTCCTGATCCAGGTAAGAGAGCAGTACCCGGGTGATGAGGAAAAAGTCCGCCAGATGGCAGTGATCTATGACGGACAGGTTCATATGGCTCGTCTGGCTATCGTAGGCGGATATTCTGTCAACGGTGTTGCAAAGCTTCATACCGAGATCCTGAAAAAACAGACCTTAAAAGACTTCTACGAGATGACTCCGGAGAAGTTCAACAATAAGACGAACGGTATTACACAGCGTCGTTTCCTGCTTCACGGAAATCCGCTTCTGGCTGACTGGGTAACTGAGTATGCCGGAAATGGCTGGATTACTGACCTTCCGAAGATCGAAAAGATCGCTGAGCTTGCAGATGATACACAGGCACAGAAGGAATTTATGGAGATTAAATACAAAAATAAAGTTCGCCTGGCAAAATACATCAAAGAGCATAACGGCATTGATGTAGATCCGAACTCCATTTTTGATGTTCAGGTAAAACGTCTGCATGAGTACAAACGCCAGTTTATGAACATTCTTCATATCATGTATCTGTATGACCGTCTGAAAAAGAACCCGGATATGCCGTTCTACCCAAGAACCTTCATCTTTGGAGCAAAAGCTTCCGCAGGCTATGAGCGTGCAAAAGCGATCATCAAACTGATCAATTCCGTTGGGGATGTCGTAAACAACGATCCGACCATCAAAGGAAAGATCAAAGTTGTATTTATCGAGGATTATCGTGTCAGCAACGCAGAGCTGATCTTTGCCGCTGCTGATGTTTCCGAGCAGATTTCCACCGCAAGTAAAGAGGCTTCCGGTACCGGTAACATGAAGTTCATGCTGAACGGTGCCCTGACTCTTGGAACCATGGACGGTGCAAACGTAGAGATCGTTGAGGAAGTTGGAAAGGAGAACGCCTTTATCTTCGGACTTTCCGCAGATCAGGTTATCGAATATGAGAACAACTACACCTACGATCCGATGAGCTACTTCATCCACGATCAGGACATCCACAACGTAGTGATGGATCTGATCAGCGGAAGATACTCAAACGGCGACACCATGATGTTCCGTGATCTGTATGACTCCCTGCTCACACCGAAGAATGCTCCGCGCCCGGATATGTACTTTACCCTGGCAGACTTCAAGTCCTATGCGGCAGCACAGGAGCGTGTTGAGGATAAATACAGAAATACTTCTGCATGGGCAAGAAGCGCGATCCTGAATATCGCACACAGCGGCAAATTCACATCCGACCGTACCATCCAGCAGTATGTAGATGATATCTGGCATCTGGACAAGATTACTGTCAGAAAGTAATCGGAATCAAATATAAGTAGTTAGGGGACACCTGCTTTTCCGGGAAAAACCGGAGGGGCGGGTGTTCTTTTTTTAATGCCTGCTGGAAGGATTTGCATCCCGAAAAATGCCTGCAAAACAGGCATTCTTTTGACATTCTACGGGGAGTGTGGTACACTGTTCGTGTCTATGAACTAAAACAATCTGAAATGTATTGAGGTGAAAAGATTGGATAAAGCTGAATATCAAAGCCGGCTGGAAGAGCTGAACAGTCTGGTAAAAAAAGAGGACTATGAGGGGGCACTTGCAGTTGTAGAAGCCGTTGATTGGCAGCGTGTCAAGAGTCTGCGCACGCTCGGCATGGTAGCGGATGTCTATGAGGCGAACAAACGATATCCGGAGGCGAAGAAGATTCTGCTGATGGCGTATGACCGTTCCTCCATCGGAAAGGGCATTCTGTACCGCCTGGTAGAGGTCTCCGTAAAAATGAAAGACTTTGATGAGGCGATTGACTTTTACAACGAGTTTGAAGCAGTCGCACGTCACGATAATTCCCGGTATCTGCTGAAATACAAGATTTTAAGAGGACAGAAAGCGCCGCTTGAGGAGCAGATTTCCCTTCTGGAGGAATACAAAGAGCGGGAATTTACCGAGAGATGGGCATATGAACTGGCAAACCTTTACAGCAAAGCCGGAGAGACGCAGAAATGCATCGATGCCTGTGATGAGCTGATCCTGTGGTTCAGCGAGGGCAAATATGTGACAAAGGCAATGGATCTGAAAATGAAGTACGAGCCGCTGTCACCGTCCCAGCAGATCAAATACGAGCATCGTTTTGACTACAAAAAGAATGAAGAGCCGTCCGAGGATCCGGAAGCACTTGAAGTGCGGTTAGCCGGAGAGAGCGGAGCCGGTGAAATGGCTGCGACGAAAGAGCCGGCAGAGACGCCGGAAGTAAAACCGGTAAACGGCGGTGTGATGAGCCAGTATGTGGCCGGTGAAGAAGAAAAAGAAGCCGGTTCGCCGTACGAAGCATATGAGAAAACACAGCAGGCCGAGGCAGATGCAGAGCAGGTGCATGAGTACGAAGCACTGCAGCAGACAGAGGAGCCGATCGAGGAGATTCCGGAAGAGCAGGCGTATGCAGACAGCACGCCGACGTACCTTGGAAATACGATCGATCTTCACGCAGAGCTTGCAAAGAGCATCCGCGATGTCTTCTCCTTCCGCGGAAAGAAACAGGAAGAGACGGCAGTCGAGGAAGAGACAAGCGAAGAGCCGGTACAGTACGAAGTAAAAGATCTGGAGCCGGAGCAGCTTGATGTAAACGTAGAGGTATCCCCGGATGCCAACACGACAATCAAGACAAGACCGCAGCCAAAACCGAAGGAAAAAGCCGAGCCGGTAATGCCGAAAGCACCGAAGCCGGAGAAGAAATACGAAGAGCCGGACCTCGAAGCACTGTTCCAGGAGACCGCAGCAAACCTGTCGGAGGAAGTTGCGGAGGAAGAAGCAGAAGAGCCAGTGGAACCGGCAGCAGAAGCCGAAACCGCAGAGCAGCCGATGGATCCGGAGTCCGAGGCAGAGGCACGGGAAGCGGCTGAGGAGCCGCAGGCGGAAGCTGAGCCGGAAGAAGATGCAGAACCGGCAGATGAAGCGGAAACCGAAGAGATCACAGAACCGGCGGATGAGGCTGAAACCGAAGAAGCTACAGAGCCGATGGATGAAGCTGAGATCGAAGAGATTATAGAACCGGCAGCCGAGGCTGAAATCGAAGAAGCAGAAGTTACAGAACCAGCAGTGGAAGCTGAAACAGAAGCAGCCGAGAAGGCTCAGGCGGAAGCCGAAATTGAGGAAACCGTAGAACCGGCGGAGACACCGTCCATGGATGCAACGGTTGTCATCGCGGATCTGAAACCGGCAGAGGAGACACGGCCGACCATCGATTTTAGTGAGCTTCAGGCAGCGCTGAACGCAGAAGTGCAGGAAGCTGAAAAAGCATCGGAAATCGAACTGCCGGATGAGCCGGAAACTGCGGAAGCAGAACCTGCTGACGAGCCGGAAAGCGAAACAGAGCCGGAAACCCCGGCCGAGACTGAGCCAGCCGATCCGTTTGAGCCGGCAGGAACCCAGCCGATCGAGATTACCCCGGAGGAAATCGAAATCGAAGTTCCGACCGAGCCAAAGCGTGAGCGCGTATCCGATGCGACGATCAACATGAGCATCGAAAAAACAACGGATGCCACCGTTCAGCTGATCCGCGACAACATTCCGGAAGGAACTGTTGCGAAATCGATTGAAGAGGTGCTCCGCGAGGAGACGCCGGAGGAGGCAAGACTCCGCATCCTGAACGACACCCAGCCGGATAAGCTGAGTGATGAGCAGAAAGCGCTGTTTACTTACTTTGCGAAAGTTCCAGGCATGGATATCCAGATTCTGGATGCAATGCATGGTGTTTATCATTACGCAGGCGACCGTACTTCCCGTCATGGAAACATTGCCATTATGGGCGGATACGGTACTGGAAAAACGAAGCTGTCGGAGGATCTCGTCCGTGCAATCTGTGCTGACTTAAAACTTCCGGCAACGAAGATGGCCCGTCTGGATGCATCTGTTCTGAACAAAAAGGACTGTGCGCAGATTGTTTCAAAGCTGGCGGGAGGTTTCCTCCTGATCGAGCGTGCCGGTCTGATGTACCCGGAGACGATCGAGAAGCTGTCGCAGGCAATGGATTTCCGTACCGACAGTCTGGTTCTGATCATCGAGGATGAGAAGGTCAGCATGAGAGGTCTTCTGCGGAATAACCCTGATTTTGCGAAGAAGTTTGAGACGGTCATTTCGATTCCTGTTTTCACGAACGACGAGCTGGTTACGTTTGCCCGCACGTATGCGCGTGAGAATGGATACAAGATGGACGAGATGGGTGTGCTTGCTCTGTATACACAGATTGGCAACAATCAGAAGGAGGGCGAGCCGATGACGATTTCACAGGTCAAAGATATGGTGGATCGTGCCATCGCCCATGCAGAAAAGGGAACCCGTAAATTCGGAAGACGCATGTCCAGAAAGCATACCGATGCGGACGACCGCGTGATTCTTTACGAGAAAGACTTTGAGTTCTAAATACATGGAGAATTTATGGAGAAAGTAAAACCGTGGCTCGGGGAGCCGCAGAATACAATAGCCGTACTGCAGAAGTACGGCTTTGTATTTCAGAAAAAGTATGGTCAGAATTTTCTGATCGATCCACATGTGCTGGATAAGATTGTAGCCGCTGCAGGTATCGGACCGGACGATTTTGTTGTGGAAATCGGACCTGGTATCGGTACTCTGACGCAGTATCTTGCGTATGCTGCGCGGAGTGTGTGTGCGGTGGAAATTGACAAGAATCTGATCCCGATTCTGGAGGATACGCTGTCGGATTATGATAATGTTGAGGTTATCAACAATGATGTTTTGAAGGTGGATCTGGCGGCGCTGGCGAAGGAGAAGAACAACGGACGGCCGATCAAGGTTGTGGCGAATCTTCCGTATTATATTACGACGCCGATTATTATGGGATTATTTGAGAATCATGTGCCGGTGGATTCGATTACGGTTATGGTTCAGAAGGAGGTTGCGGACCGGATGCAGACGGGGCCGGGATCGAAGGATTACGGGGCGCTGTCGCTGGCGGTGCAGTATTATGCGGAGCCGTATATTGTGGCGAATGTGCCGCCGAACTGTTTTATGCCGCGGCCGAAGGTTGGAAGTGCGGTGATCCGGCTGACGCGTCATGAGGTGATGCCGGTGGAGACGAAGGATGAGAAGTTGATGTTCTCCATTATTCGGGCGTCGTTTAATCAGAGACGGAAGACGCTGGCGAACGGACTGAAAAATTCGGAGCTGCTGCATTTTTCGAAAGAGGAGATTGAGGCTGCAATCACAGCCTGCGGCTGGCCGCTTACGATTCGTGGGGAGGCATTGAATTTACAGGAGTTTGCGCGGTTGACGGATGAATTGTGTGAATAGAGGGGACGCCTCGCCGCCGCCCGTCCGCCCTTGCGTGATGCGCATGGCAGCGGTGGAAAAGCGGGGGAAAAACGTAGAAAAAATGGAGGTCTTTCGACAGACACCGGCATTATTCGCCAGGAAAGCCTGATGCTTTCCCAGCTCAGAATGCCTTGAAATCTGGTGTTGAGCACCAGATTTCAGTCTCTCGAAAGGCCTCCATTTTTTCTGGTTTTTCCTGCCCGCTTTTCCAATGCTGCCATGCCGCATCACGCAAGGACGGACGGGCGGCGGCGAGGCTGGTAGTGGGGGCGGGAGGGGAGGTCTGGATCCGCCCGGATGGGCGGATCGGCGTGAGATTGTTGTGAGGAAGATGGGAGAAAATGAGAAAAAGGCATGAAAAAAAGCACCGTTGGCGAAACAGTGCTTTCTTTCATTTTTATTTTTAAAGGAAGGAGAGCCGATTTTCTAATCGGCAATATGAAAAAGAAAATTGTGTAAATAATGTTGGCATTCATTATTTATGCTTTTAGTATACGGGTAAATTATGTTGAAAGCGTGTTCATGTTGTAAAAAAATCATGAACAAATTGTGACTATTCAGAGCCATGCGAAATTTCAGAACAAATTGCGAATCATGCTTGCATGAATGAGCACTTTTTTCTGAAATTTCATATGGCGAGAAGCCACATCAAGATGCAGCGCAGCGGAATCGAGATGGGGCTCTGAACAGGGACTTATTTCTGAGCTGTGTTCGCAATTCATGTTTCTATAGCAATCCCCGAAAATAATGCAAAAAATTCAGCACCGCAGAGCGTGAATTACTGCGTCACAGATTTTCGTCGTACCCCGGTACGCCTTCAAATCTGTTCCTTGCAATTCGCGCTCTGCAGCACTGCCTTTTTTGCATTATTTTCGGGGATTGCTATAGGTTACAGGTCCAGCAGCTTAAAGGTGGAAATTCCGAGAAAGTTCCGGGAGCAGAGGCTGATTCCGCCCATGAGGACGGAGACATCCTGCAGGTGAGCCGGGAGGACGTGGAGGTACCAGCGGAGGCGGTTCTGGATTCCGGAGGTGATTTCGTCGATCAGACCCGGGATGTAGTTGGTGAAGGAGCTGTTGATGACGATGACGTCCGGGTTGAAGGTGTGGAGAACCGTGTTCAGGCTGATTCCGATGTAGTGGGTGAAATCCTGCATTACTTTGCGGGCGTTGGGGCTGCCTTCCTGGTAATACTGGATGAAGCGTTCGACGGAGACGTTTTCTAGGCCTTCAGCGGCGGCGAAATCGTTCAGGACGGCGGCTTCGGAGATGTACTGTTCGAGGCAGCCGTGGTTGCCGCAGGGGCAGGGCCGGCCATCGGGGAAGAGGATGGTGTGGCCGAATTCGCCGGCGTAGCCGTTCTGGCCGGTGTAGAGTTCGCCGTCAATGAGGATTCCCATGCCGACGCCTTCGTGGATGTTCAGGAAGATCATATTTTTAAAGTGCTCTGCGCAGGCGGCTTCGCCGATGACGGAGAGGTTGGCTTCGTTTTCTACGATGACAGGGACCTGAAATTCTTCTTCGAGGTAGTTTTTCAGGTTGGAGTGTTTCAGATCGTAGTAGGGTGTGAATAAAACGAGGTCGTCGCAGACGACGCCGTAGATTCCGATGGAGATTCCGACGAGGCCGCACGGTGTCTTGGGGAGGTCGGATTTGGTTTTGTGGAGGAGGGAAATCAGGTATTCCTCCAGGGAGAGGGATGGATCAATCGGGTATTCTTTTACAGTACATGATTTTCCCTTCAGATCTCCGGTGAGAATGGTGATCTTTTTTACGCCGAGATCGACGGCGATGATGGAACCGCAGCGATTATTAAAAGTAAGCAGAATCGGTTTTCGACCCATGGAAGTTTTTTCGGCACTGCCGAGTTCTATGACGAGCTGGCGGTCGAGCAGTTCCTGGACGATGGTGGATACAGTTGCTTTTGTCAGATGCAGCATTTTCGCCAGATCTGCGCGGGAAAGCGGCGGATGGTTGGCGATTGCCTCGAGAACCAGGGCGCGGTTCATGTCTCGTATATATTCCTGATTTCCGGTACTCATAAAAAATCCTCCATTCTGCCGCATTGGCTGTACATCAATCTTAACATAAATGAGAGAGAAATGACAGGGAAAATCGGGGATGGGCAATACGAATAGAAAAATTAACGGAGAAAAACGATTTCTAGACAGAGTAGAGAGTAAGGGACAGAATTAGAAATAAAATATGTGATAAATACACAAAGAAAGTATAAAATAATTCTAAAAAATGTACAGATTCACAGAAGATTCACTGCACGTTCATAATCTGTTCATAATTAATTGGTATAGTTATCTCAGTTCCAAAGGAACAGCGTGTATGCAATCACTACACAATTAAGATTTTTTCATAATAATAGCCCAGGCGCCGAGAGGTTCCTGGGCACTCCTCGTTTTTGGGGAATTTTTGATCTTGGGACAGACAGAAATCTGTGTAGACAGGGTAGTGATCTTTTTCTTGACTTTTGCGAGAAGCAGCCTTATAGTATAAATATAATAACAATTACTGTTATCGAAAGATACGAAAGGAAAAAAACTATGTCAACACTCAAGTATAGCAGACAAAGAGAAAGCATCAAAGTCTGCCTTCAGGGGCGAAAGGATCACCCGACCGCAGATATGCTCTATACCGATGTACGGAAAGAATTTCCCAATATCAGTCTTGGCACAGTATACCGGAACCTGTCTCTTCTTTCTGAATTAGGAGAGATCAAGCGTCTTACAACAGGAGATGGCCCGGACCGGTTCGATGGAGATACTTCCACGCATCACCATTTCATTTGCAGAAAATGTCACTGCGTGACAGACCTTACAATGCGTGACATCAGCGAAATCAAGAACGTAGCAGCGGAAAATTTCAGAGGTACGATCGAAGATTACTCTGTGAATTTTTACGGCATCTGCGAGAACTGCAAAAATCACCCGGGGAACGTATAGCATCCCCAGGAAGAAAGAAAAAATTAAAAATAGGCATTGACAAAAAGGGAAGCTTATGTTAAAGTAATATCAGTAACAGTTACTAATATCAAAAATAAAAAACTGTTATAAACCACAAAATTGGAAATGATAAAATTAAATACACAACAAAAAGAAAGGAAAGAAAGACTATGAAAAAATTTGTATGCAGCGTATGTGGATATGTTTATGAAGGAGCAGAAGCACCGGAAGTCTGTCCGATCTGTAAAGCACCGAAAGAGAAATTTATCGAGCAGGGCGAGGATCTGACCTGGGCAGCAGAGCATGTAGTTGGCGTAGCATCCGATGTTCCGGAAGATATCAAAAAAGACCTGAGAGCCAATTTCGAGGGCGAGTGCTCTGAGGTTGGTATGTACCTGGCAATGTCCAGAGTAGCATTCCGCGAGGGATATCCGGAAGTAGGTCTGTACTATGAAAAAGCAGCTTACGAAGAAGCAGAGCACGCAGCAAAATTCGCAGAGCTTCTCGGCGAAGTCGTAACCGACAGCACCAAGAAAAATCTGCAGATGCGTGTAGAGGCAGAGAACGGAGCAACCGCTGGCAAAACAGATCTTGCAAAACGTGCCAAAGCCCTGAATCTCGATGCAATCCATGACACCGTGCATGAGATGGCAAGAGACGAAGCTAGACACGGAAAAGCATTCGCTGGTCTGCTGGCTAGATATTTCGGTAAATAATCAGGAAACCTTTTTGGGGGGCGGAATAAAATCTGCCCTCCTTTTTCCGTTGTTTACAATTTTTACTTGGGATTGCGAACTTGTTTCGAATTACCTGTTGTTTACAAATGAACATAGAAAGAAAAAGCGAGGTTTTCACCATGGAAAAACAGACAGGCTGTGTCCACATCTACTGTGGGGATGGAAAAGGAAAGACGACTTGTGGTATGGGACTCTGCACGCGTGCGGCAGGGTATGGATACCGTGTTTTGATTTATCAGTTTATGAAAGATAACAGCACGAGCGAGCGGAAGGTGCTCTTACTGTCGCCGAATGTGACGTTTGTGCCGGGGCAGGACAAGATAAAGTTTTCGTTTCTGATGACACCGGAGGAGAAGGCAGAGCAGAAACGGTATTATGAAGAGCAGTTTCAGAAAGTGACAGAAAAAGCAGTTCAGGAAGAATACGATGTACTGTTTCTGGACGAGCTGGTTTATACGATTGGAAGCAAACTGTTTGATGAGCAGCTCCTTCTGGATTTTCTGGATCACAAGCCGGAGAAGCTGGAAGTGATTCTGACAGGGCAGGGACCATCGGAGGCGCTGATTGAGCGGGCGGACTATGTTTCGGAGCTGAAAAAAATCAAGCATCCGTTTGACAAGGGTCTTGCGGCAAGAGATGGAATCGAGCGGTAACGCTGAAAAAACAAGAAAAAAGATACTGTTTTGCGGGGAAGATGATTCCATGCAGAACAGTATCTTTTTCTTGATTTTGCGGGCAATGAACCAAAATCTGTGATGGAACAAGTTTCTGGTGATTGCCGCGATAACCTGAGAAGTATCTGGAAGCCGCTGTAAGACAGAAAATAACGTTATTATTTCGCACCGCGATCCGCAATCATTTTCGTGGATTTCTTCACGCAGTACAGACATGTCGGTGCGATATAGCAGCAGGCGGCGAGCCACGCAGCCTGATCCGCAAAGCAGATTGCGGTGAAACCAAACGCACCGACAAATCCCAGGCAGACAATCGTTCGTGCCAGCATCTCCATTACGCCGGAGAAAACGGCTCTTCCCGAGTAGCCAAGTCCCTGCGTTACCATACGGCAGACATTCAAAATACCAAGCATCCAGTAGAAAAATCCGAGGCAGCGCAGATATTTTGCCGAAGCGTTGATTGCTTCGAAAGCAGAGCTGACAATAAAGAGCTTTGTCAGCGGCCGTCCGAACAGAATCATGATGACACCTGCAAACGCACCATAGCCGACACCGACAAGCACACCCTGGCGGAGTCCCTGACGGATTCGCTTTGACTGGCCGGCTCCGAGATTCTGACTGCAGAAGACGGAAGCCGCGGTACTGATCGCATCAAACGGACACATCATAAACTGTTTGATTTTCATAGCAGCTGTGAACGCCGAAACATAAACACTGCCAAGCCCATTATTCGCTGACTGCATTACCATACTGCCGATCGCCGTGATCGAAAACTGCAGTCCCGTCGGAATGCCCATTGCGAGGAGTTCCTGCGCGGCATCCTTTCGCAGAGTGCGGTTTTCCTTTGTCGGAAGCAGGAGCTTTACCTTACGGGAAATAAAAAACAGACATAAGAGTCCGCTGATCGCCTGGGCGGAAATCGTCGCAATCGCCGCGCCTGCGCACCCCAGATGCAGAATGATAATATAGAACAGGTCGAGGAAAATATTCAGGATTGCCGAAAATGCCAGAAACAGAAACGGCGTGCGGCTGTCCCCGACGGCACGCAGGATGCTGGAAAGATAATTGTACAGAATCGAAAACGGAATCCCGAGGAAAATCACAAGCTGATATGCGTAGGCATCCGCGAAGATATCGGACGGAACCGACAGCAGGTGCAGAATCGGTGCACAGAGTAAACTGCAGAGTGTGGTCAGAATGGCCGCAATCAGGACAGCAAGTGCAGCACCATTAAAAATATAATCGCGCATTTTATCAAGCTTTCCGGCGCCGAAATACTTGGCAACCGGAACACTGAATCCCGTGCAGCTTCCCATACAGAAGCCGAGCACCAGAAACTGTACACTGCTGCTTGCACCGACGCTGGCGAGCGCCTCCGGGCCAAGTGCCTGGCCGACAATCGCCGCATCGATGATGTTATACGTCTGCTGCAGCAGATTTCCGATGAGAAGCGGAAAGGCAAACGAGAGCATCAGCTTTACCGGATTTCCCTTTACCATAGATGTTGCCATAAAAAACGCCTCCCCTGCTTAATATGCACGTGAATTATAAACGAGTGCCGTCTTATTCAGGTTCTGGATCATGAAATAGTCGGCAACGAGCTGGCCGATGCCGCCGGTCAGGTAGCCGAGCAGCGTCCACAGAAGAATGGCAGAACCATTTTCCTCAATCATCACACCGTAGCGGTCGTAGGATTCGCGGTACATGCGGTTCGCCTGTTTGTAACGCCAGTAAACGCCGTAAATTCCACAGGTAACCCAGGACAGAAGCAGCACAATAATGTAGTTCGGGCTGTCTTCGCCGTCACCGTAAAAGATGGTGTTCAGGTCTTCCACATAAACATACCAGAAGTAGATCGAGTAGAGTCCGCACGTCAGAAATGTGAGCAGAAGATAGAACCAGAAACTGCGGTTGTCTTTTACATTCATTTGTAAATACCCCCTTTAATTAAGATAGAACCATTGTAGCACGCGCCCGAGAGAAGGGTCAATAGAAAGGAGCGGGTCGTGGTAATAAATGCGCCAGGCATAAACGGCGAGAAGCAGCACGACAAGCACCGTAATGATCCCCTTTTTAAAACGCCGAAGTCCCGCCGTCTGTTCCGGCCCGAAGAAGAGCCAGACACCTGCGGGTAGCACGGCATAGACAAGCGGATGCATCCGAAACGCCGCCTGAAAATGACCGGAGAGCATTAACAGTACCGCGCGGCTCATTCCGCAGCCCGGGCAGGAAATGCCTATGAAAAAACGGATCGGACAGCCGATGCCTGTGAGGGTGATGAAGGCGACGTAAACGCCGAGGAGCAGGCAGAAGAAAAAGAAATCGCGGCAGCGTTTCTTCAGAAAAGAAAGATACGCGCTGCCGCGGCCGGGATCACGTTTCATGGAGTTTGGTGACGGCGTATTCATATAAAGCCTCCTTGCGCTCGCTGTCGGTCGTGAGAAAATGCGAGTACAGAACGTCGATCATAACGAGAATCGGGAACTGCGGAGAGATTGCGCCGCCGTTTTTCAGATGCTCTTTGACCGCAAGCAGCAGGACTTCATCGCAGAAGGCATCGTAATCGCTGGAGCTGCGGGAAGTAAAGAGAATGGTAGAGGCTCCCTTTTCCTTTGCGGCTCCGAGCGCACGCAGCACCTCCGGTGTCTGTCCACTGACGGTAATGCCGATTGCAGCGCAGCTCTCATTGAGCAGAACGGCATTCATTTTCATGATGTGAATGTCGGTAATTGCTTCAATATCCACGCCTGCAAGCATAAAACGCAGCTTCATTTCCTGGGCGGAAAGTCCGGAGCTTCCAAGACCGTAGACATACACCCGACGCTTCGAAGTGAGAATATGGCAGATGCGGTCAATCTGCGCGCGGTCGGCGAGCGAGTAGCTTTTATTCAGCAGCTCCTGATACGTATTCAGCACCTGTTTGATGTGATCGTCCGTACCGGGCAGTGTAGCGTTCAGACCTTCCTGGTAACGGTAGACAAATTCGCGGTAGCCCGTGTAGCCGCATTTTTTCGCAAAGCGGGAGAGCGAAGCCTCCGAAACATAGAGCAGTTCCGAAACGTGGCGCGCGGACAGATCCGACTCGTCGGTATTATGAATAAAAAAATCTGCTACCGTCCGTTCCAGGGGAGTGAACGAGGGATAGACAGACTCAATGACAGGAATAATTGATTTTTCAAAGTGTTCCATGGAACGTAAGTCCTCCTGGTATCTGTAAATATCTGAAAAAAATTCAGATCAGTTCTTGCTTTATTGTATCACAGGCAGAGTGGTGAATCAACTTTCAATTGTGTGTGAATTGTACGGGAAAGCGGGCGGAAAAATGGAAAGAACTTTAATGACGTGAAAGTAATTTCTAAAATATAAAAATAGTTGAAAATAAAATCAACATAAATTATAATCAGAACAGATCAAAGAAAGAAGGCAAGACAATGATTATCAAAAACGGACGCGTATTTCAGGAAGACGGAACGTTTGCGGAAAAAGATCTTTATATAGAAGGAAAACGTTTCGTTTCCACAAAAGAAGAAGTGATCGATCAGGAAGTGATCGATGCGAAAGGCATGATGGTTCTGCCGGGACTGGTTGACGTACACAGCCACGGCGCTGCCGGACATGATTTTTCAGACGGAGACGTGGAAGGTTTAAAAGAGATCCTGCGCTACGAGAAAGCGCACGGCATCACCTCTTACTGCCCGACATCCATGACACTGCCAAAAGACGATCTGCTGAAAATCTTCGGAACCATCGAAGCAATCAAAGATGAGCCGGAAGCAGAAGTGATCGCCGGCGTCAACATGGAAGGACCGTTCATCGATCCGATCAAAAAAGGCGCACAGGCAGAGGAGAACATCGTGGCTCCGAACGCTGAGTTCTTCCGCGCATGCAATGCGGCGAGCGGCGGAAAAATCCGTCTCGTAACCCTGGCCCCGAATATGCCTGGCTCACTGGAATTTATCAAAGAGGTTTCCGATGAAGTCATGGTTTCCATCGGCCATACAACAGCAGATTATGACACCGCGCTGGCTGCCATGAAAGCAGGAGCACACCATGTCACCCATCTGTACAACGCCATGCCGCCGTTCGCACACCGTAACCCTGGTGTCATCGGCGCCGCATTCGACGATCCGGAGTGCCGCATGGAGCTGATCTGTGACGGCTATCACATTCACGGTGCGGTTGTCCGCGCGACCTTCTCCATGATGGGAAGTGAGCGCATGGTTCTCATCAGCGATTCCATGATGGCAACGGGAATGCCGAACGGAACGTATTCCCTCGGGGGACAGGCTGTCTGGATGAAAGACGGAAAAGCAACCCTGACCGACGGTGAGACCATCGCGGGTTCCGCTACGAACCTGTACGACTGCATGAGAAAAGCAGTTTCGTTTGATATTCCGCTGGCAGATGCCATTTTTGCGGCAACAAGAAATCCGGCACAGAGCATCGGTATCTACGATGAAGTAGGATCCATTGCACCGGGCAAAAAAGCGCATGTACTTCTGGTGGACGACGAACTGAACCTGAAACAGGTTATTATGTAATTTATTATATAGAAGAAATTTGGAGGAAAAACAAATGTTATTAATTGAAGCAAAAGATTACAATGATATGAGCAGAAAAGCAGCAAACATCATTTCCGCGCAGGTGATCATGAAACCGCATGCAGTGCTCGGCCTTGCAACCGGATCTACCCCGGTCGGCGCTTACAAACAGCTCGTTGAGTGGTACAACAAAGGTGACCTTGATTTCGCAAATGTCACCAGCGTAAACCTGGACGAGTACAAAGGACTCTCTCCGGAGAATGATCAGAGCTATCGTTACTTCATGAACACCAACCTGTTCAATCATGTCAACATCAACAAAGAGCGCACCTTCGTTCCGAACGGACTGGAGCCGGACAGCGAAAAAGCATGCGCAGCTTACAACGAAATCATCCGCAGCGTCGGCGGCATTGACCTGCAGCTTCTTGGACTTGGAAACAACGGCCACATCGGATTCAACGAGCCGGGCGCAGCATTCGAGAAAGAGACACACTGCGTTGACCTGACCGAGAGCACCATTCAGGCAAATAAACGTTTCTTTGAAAAAGTAGAGGATGTTCCGACCCAGGCATACACCATGGGAATCAAGAACATCATGCAGGCGAGAAAAGTTCTGCTGATCGTCAGCGGCGAAGGAAAAGCAGAGATCCTCGACAAAGTTCTGTACGGACCGGTTACTCCGCAGGTTCCGGCTTCCATCCTGCAGCTTCACAACGATCTGACAGTTGTAGCAGATGAAGCAGCAATGTCTGTGATCAAAGCAAACCACAGATAATTGTTACGATGAATGAAAGGTCCGCCGAATGGGGAGAATATGAAAAAATCCCCGTACGGCGGGCTTTTTTGCGGTTTACAAATTGATGTAAATGTGTTAGCATAAAACCAGTGCATAAAAACAAAACACAGTGACGAAGAGAGTACATCTGCATGTGCGAATTTACAGAGAACACCCCCGAAAACCATTCCGGTTTTGCAGGCTGAGAGGGGAGGAGGAGCGGCAGATCGAACATGGCTTCCGAGAGGCGCACCGAACCGTGAAAACAACAATCTGAAACGGTAAGGCTGCGACAGGTTCCGCCTGTTACAGCGGAGAGGTATAGCACATGTACCTGCAGAGGTTTCTGCTGTGAGGCAGGGACGAAAAGAAGTGGTATCACGGGTAAACAAACCTGTCTTCTTCCGGCTACAAGAGAGCGGAATAAGGCAGTTTTTTTATTTGAAAGGAGAAATGAAAGCAATGGAAAAAATCAGACCGAAATATTATATCACCACGGCGATTGCCTACACATCCGGCAAGCCGCACATTGGAAATACCTACGAGATCGTACTTGCAGACAGCATCGCCCGCTTCAAACGTCAGCAGGGCTACGATGTATTCTTCCAGACCGGAACCGATGAGCATGGCCAGAAGATCGAGCTGAAAGCAGAAGAGGCAGGCATCACGCCAAAAGAATTCGTAGACAACGTATCTACCGAGATCAAGAGAATCTGGGATCTGATGAATACGTCCTACGACAAATTTATCCGTACCACCGATGCGGATCACGAGGCGCAGGTACAGAAAATCTTCAAAAAACTGTACGATCAGGGAGATATCTACAAAGGATATTATGAAGGTCTTTACTGTACACCGTGTGAATCCTTCTTCACCGAGTCCCAGCTTGTAGACGGAAAATGCCCGGACTGCGGACGCCCGGTTACCCCGGCAAAAGAAGAGGCATATTTCTTCAAAATGAGCAAATATGCACCGAGACTGATCGATTATATCAACACCCATCCGGAGTTCATCCAGCCGGTTTCCAGAAAGAACGAGATGATGAACAACTTCCTTCTTCCGGGACTGCAGGATCTCTGTGTATCCAGAACCTCCTTCACCTGGGGAATCCCGGTATCCTTCGATCCGAAGCACGTTACCTACGTATGGCTGGACGCACTGACCAACTACATCACCGGAATCGGTTATGACTGTGACGGAAACAGCTCCGAGCAGTTCAACAAGCTGTGGCCGGCAGACCTGCATCTGATCGGAAAAGACATCATCCGTTTCCATACCATTTACTGGCCGATCTTCCTGATGGCACTCGATCTGCCGCTTCCGAAACAGGTATTTGGTCATCCGTGGCTGCTGCAGGGCGACGGCAAGATGAGTAAATCCAAAGGAAACGTGATCTACGCAGACGATCTGGTAGACCTGTTCGGCGTAGACGCTGTCCGCTACTTCGTTCTGCACGAGATGCCGTTTGAGAACGACGGTGTCATCACCTGGGAGCTGCTGGTTGAGCGTATGAACTCCGACCTTGCCAACACGCTTGGAAACCTGGTAAACCGTACCATCTCCATGAGCAACAAATATTTCGGCGGCGTTGTGACAAAGACCGGCGCAGCAGAAGAGGTGGATGATGATCTGAAAGCAGTCGTTACCGCAACAAAAGCAAAAGTTGCTGCAAAGATGGAAGAGCTGCGTGTGGCAGATGCGATGACCGAGATCTTTGGTCTGTTCAAACGCTGCAACAAATACATTGACGAGACGATGCCGTGGGCATTGGCAAAAGACGAGGCAAAGAAAGACCGTCTGGAAGAGGTTCTGTACAACCTGGTAGAGAGCATCACCATCGGCGCATGCCTGCTCGAGTCTTTCATGCCGGAGACCACCGAGAAGATCCTGGCTCAGTTGAATGCAGAGAAACGCAGCTACGAAGAGCTGGATCAGTTCGGACTGTATACATCGGGCAATCAGGTAACCGATCAGCCGCAGATCCTGTTCCAGAGACTCGACGTCAAAGAGGTTATGGAAAAAGTAGAAGTGATCCAGGCAAAACAGAAAGCTGCCATGGCTGCCGCATCCGGAGAAGAAGAAAAAGAAGAGGAGGCAGTGATCGACCTTGAGCCGAAGGAGGAAATTACCTTCGAAGATTTCGGAAAAATGCAGTTCCAGGTAGGTGAAATCATCTCCTGCGAGCCAGTGAAGAAATCGAAAAAACTCCTCTGCTTCCAGGTTAAAGTCGGAAGCCAGACAAGACAGATCGTCTCCGGAATCAAAGCATATTACAAACCGGAAGACACCATCGGAATGAAGGTTATGGTCCTGACCAACCTGAAACCGGCCAAACTGGCAGGAATGATGTCCGAAGGAATGCTGCTCTGCGCCGAGGACGCCGAAGGCAACGTATGCCTCATGACCCCGGAAAAAGCAATGCCGGCGGGTGCGGAGATCTGCTAATTGATTAAAAGAAAAATAGAGTAAATAGAGAAATCCCTTTCCATGCGTGATGTGTGGGAAGGGATTTTTTGCGTTTTAAAAAGTTAAGGAAAACGTCATATAAAGATTCTGAATCTTATGATAATATAATGATAAAGAGAGAATATTTGAACGGGTTTATCGAATATGACAACAGGAAGGAGGAGCGTTGTATGAGAAAAATGCGGACGTTATTTCTGGTTTTACTTTGCTGCGGACTGTCATTGTATGCGGGGGTATCTTATGTGAAGGCAGAGGAAAAGGTTCCTTCTGATTACGATGCTTATTTGCAGGAAACAGGGATGCCAGAGAATGAGATACAAAAGCTGGATGAGCATGTGAAGCAGTTTATCGTCGATGATTTAAAAAGCGGAGATGGAAAATTCGAGTATATGAAAATCAATGCAGAAGAACAGATGATGAATGGAAGTGCGGAAGATTTTACGGGAATTGAATTTTATGCATCAGCCTTCAAAAATGGTTCGGCGATTTATGTTTATCCAACCTATGGATTCACAGAGAACAAAAAGCCCTGTGGAAACGACAGCTTCTCGTTTTTACTAGGAGAGGCGATCAGACCGTATGAATTTGGCGGAACCTTATGGTACAAAGACAACACAATGAGCGACTGGGCAGTCAGTGGAAATCTTATTGCAAACAACCAACAGCTAAACGGCGCCAGCTACTCCGGAAGCCAGCTGGGAACACCGAGATCTGCGATGAAATTCATGGGAACCACATACTGCCATGCATCGGTGGGGACGGGGAATGATAACAGAATTGTGATGGGGTATTCGTATCAGCCGAAGGAAGTAAGAGTTGAGTTATTCGGATGGAGGTTTTCGAGAAAACAAATAATTTTTGTGCTGGCGGGAGGAGTTGTTGTAGGAAGCGTATGGTGGAGAAAAAATAAGGGTAAGACGCAAAAATAGCCACCCCTGTCTGCAAACTAGGCGACCATTTTTGACATAATTAGTAAACAGGCTGACCGTCTGTCGGCAGCGCTCTTTTTCGACATCATAGCATCACGCTTTTGTAAAAATGTCAAAAGTTCTTTCAAACGTATTTTCTGAATCCAAATTTTTCTATTTGTTGTTTTTATACGCCTTTAGGAGTATAATTCGAAGCAGAGGTGATAAAATGAAAAAAACAGTTTATCATGGTTCGGATCATATTATTGAACGGCCGAAATATGGTTATGGAAAAATTTATAATGATTATGGTGTTGGATTTTACTGTACAGAAAACCAAAATATGGCCAAAGAATGGGGTGTCAGTGCGGATAAAAATGGTTACGCAAATAGATATGAGATTGAATGTGATGGATTGAAAGTTCTCAATTTGAATATGCGCGACTATACAATGCTCCATTGGCTTACGATTTTGTTGGAAAATCGAGAATTTGATGCATCTACACCGTTGGCGGCAGAAGCAAAAGAATATTTGCTACAAAATTTTCATCTTGATTATGAAAAGGCAGATATTATCATTGGATATCGTGCTGACGACAGCTATTTTTCTTTTGCAGCGGATTTTATTAATGGTGCAATTTCTTACCGTCAGTTGAGTAATGCAATGCGTCTGGGAAAACTGGGCCAGCAGTTTGTTTTAAAAAGCAGAAGAGCATTTGAAAGTTTGGAATTTACAGGGTATGAGATTGCAAGTGTGCAGGAATGGTATAAGAGGAAAGCATCCCGTGATCATATGGCGCGTCGGCAATATTTTGATCTGGAACGAAACCGCCGTCAGCGGGGTGATTTATATATCACCACAATTTTAGATGAGGAGATGAAACCAGATGATCCACGCTTACGATAAATTATATCTTTCTGTTGCACAAAAAAATCTTGCCTGCATGCTGGATTATATGGTCAATGATTTAAAACGGCCGTTGGAAACTGTATGGCAGTGGTTTTGTATGAGTAATACAGCGTCACGGTTTGAACGAGGTGACTGTTCTGTGGTAGCGGGAATGTCGGGAGTTGAAATTGCATATGAAGTATTACAGGAAGCAGGGGAACCAAAGCCGGAACAAGCCCCCTCTTATTCTTACGATCGCAGCCCTGAATATTGGACAGGCTGGGCGTTGGCCTATTATCAGTGGAGTACCAGTTTGTCTTTTGCGGAAATAAACCAGGCTATTCCTGTAACTGAAGTGCGAATGCTCTACACGCCATATCATGAAATGGATGTTCGTCAGTTTGTAGATAAAATGAATGAATTATATCGTGAAGCAAAACCGGAGACAAACTTGAAAGAATTGCGTACTTTTGCAAATCTAAGTCAGAGTGAACTGGCACAGCAGGCAGGTGTTTCGGTTCGGACCATTCAGCAGTATGAACAGCGAAGAAAGGATATTAACAAGGCGCAGACAGAGACCTTGTTGAAGATTGCGCGGGCATTAGTATGTACGGTAGAAGATCTGGTGGAGAAAGTTCCAACTTGATAAAATGAATAAAAAGTTTTTTGTTCAAAGTTTCAGAAAACGTCATAAACTTTTCCCTCGCACAAAGTTATAATAAAGATAAGAATACCTACGAAACGTGAAGGAAAAGAAAAGGAGGTGCGACATATGAAGAACAAGAAAATTTTCGGCATTGTGATTGGTGTTTTGCTGGTGACTGCGGTTCTTGTGTTTGGGGCGACGCAGTTGAAGTTGAGTAAAGTGAAACCGTCGGATGTTGAGATTGTATCGGTTTATCAGACGGATGCGAAGCACTTCTTTGTACGGTATCTGATTCCGGAAGACTGTTCTCCGGTGGATGCGTACAGTACGAGTGATCAGATCAGCATCACGGCGAAGGATGGTTCGGCGGCGGAGCTGGCGTTTTCCTATAAGCGGCCGCTGATCAAAAGATCGGGAAAGACGGGCTGCTCGGGAACCGTTGCGGTGGATCAGGATTTCACATCCCTCTCATTTGGCGGTCAGGAAATCTGGACAGCAGACAGTCAGACTTCCATCCCGGCGTATCTGACGGATGGTGATGTTCTGGTGTCGGAAGAGAACTTCACAGACGATTTCGTGGAGCACATCTATTCCAACGAAAACTGCACCCGATGGGATTTCGACGGAAACGTATTATACGAAGGCGGATGCGACCTCGAGTTCACCTTTGCATCGGGAAACGGAACAATCCAGTGGGATAAAGCCGGAATCGATGCAGATCAGATTTCCAACATCTACATTATCAGCAAAAACAACGCCGAAGTCGTAAACTATGACACAGCAGCCTTCAAAAAAGGCGACGCAGTAAAACTTGAAACAGCAGACACCTGCATGCTGTACATCATCGCCAAAGACAGCCAGAATGTTGACTGGGCGGAGCATGTGAAGGTAGAAGAAAAATAAAAGAAAAACAGCAGAGGCCATTTCCAGAGCGGAGGTGGGCCTCTGCATCAGCAGTTTATCAAAATATTTGTATCAGTGCTCGAAAGAGCGTGCGAAGATGCCTCTGGTTTACGCCGGGGCTTTTTGCGTTGGAAAATCCCGACCAACGTCATAAACTATTTCAGGCGTTTACGTTACCATGAAAATATAAAAATGGTATCACGGAACATTCATACGAGACGGGGGTGAACAAAAAAATGGTCTTTTTTCGAGTGTTGCATTCCGATTTCAGCAGAATGATAAAATCGTGAAAATTTTATCTCGCAAGTTTGAAATGATGTTTGCGGGAAATGTGGAAATCACACAAATGAAACTGATCTATTTCCCGCTCTGTACGGAACAGGATGCGGATAGATTCTGGAAATGCGATATGATTCCGACGTGGGAATTTACAATACAGACGGGTATGGGAACAGATTATGTTTATATCAATGCGGTCGATGGTATGGAAATCTATGGGTAAAGAATGGAATGGTTTCATACGAAAGATAAATTATAATGCGTGGAATTGCCCTGATTTAGGGCAATTCCATATTTTATTTTAAAAGAAAAATATGAAAATAAGTTCAAAACATATTATACGTATGAAAAAGGGAAAAATTACACTTTTTTAAAAGAAAAATAGAAAACGTGGATTTGTATAAAAATCAAATTAAAATATGGTGATAATTTCTCTTACTGTAAATACAATTTTAAAATTATAATAAAAGTCACAAAAAATAACATCAGATTGTAACAAAAAGTATTGCGAGAAAATTATGGAACAGACAAAAGGAATCGGGCAGTTGCTGTGGAATTTGAGGGAGAAGGAGGGCGTACGCCAGACGCAGTTATGCAAAGGACTTTGCTCCCATGCCAAATATGTACGGATCGAATACGATCAGCAGGAAATGGATTTTTTTCTGATTGATCGGCTGATGGGACGGTTGGGAAAGTCGGTGGAGAGGCTGACGTATGTTCTGCCGATCGAGGTTTACGAAATTTATGAACTGCGGCAGGAGATACAGCAGAATATCTGTCTTGGAAAATGGGAAGAAGCAGAGCAATGCCTGGAAGAATATCAAAAGAACAGAAAAGCGGAGGAGCCGTTGCATCAGCAGTTCATTGAACAGGAATATGCACAGATCGCATGGCTGCGCGGAGAATCGGCGGAGACAGTCTGCGAACATCTGGAAAAAGCAATTGCGCAGACAATGCCGGAAGCGGAAACGCAGAGAAAGACGGGGATTTTAAGTGTAGAAGAATACAAGTTGCTGCTCTTTCGCTGGGAAGTCTGTTTTGGTACGGAACGTGAGCGGGGAGAAAAAGAACTGCAGGAATTGACGGAAGAGATCTTTCAGAAAAACTTTGAGAGAACAGAACGAGTCAAAGTGATTCCGTATGCGGCACTATTGAAAGCAAAAACAAGCCAAGACGGGAAACAGGATACTTATCTGAAAATGATAACAGAAACGGCACTGGAAAATCTGCGGGAAGAAGGAAAACTGCTTTATATGCCGGAAATTTTGAAGCAGTATGCAAAAATTCTGGAAAAAGAGAATGGTGACGCAGAATTCATCCAACTGCTGCGTCAGGAACGTGCGAGCATTCTGGAACTGGAAAGTGACCATGGCGTCTCTTTTGAAAATTACCGCCTGTTTGACCATGTGGTCCGGAATTTTGAGATCGACGCAGAGCTGATCCGCCGGACAAGAACTGCGGCGAAACTTACGCAGGAGAAACTGAGCGAAGATATCTGCGCGCAGGAAACACTGGCAAGAATCGAAAACGGAAACCAGAAACCACGAAGCGGGAATCTGCGCCAGATGATGGAGAAAATGGGGCGGAGCGGAAATCGGATCGAGACGGGGATTCAGGTGGAAGAGTATGAGACACTGGAATTGAAGATTGAGTTTTCGAAGTTTATTCACCGAAAAGAATATGAAAATGCGGAAAAAATATTGCTGGAAATCGAAAAAAAGTTGGACTGTAGTGTGATTCAAAACAGACAATATGTAGAAAGTGAAAAGATAAAAATAAAATATCAAAAGAAAACGGAAAGCGCGGATGAACTTATAAGACAATTAATGGAACTGCTTAAAATGTCATTAGAAGTGAAAGAAGGACAAAAAATAGAATATGTATTGAATACACTGGAAACAGATATTCTAACAATGGTGGGGTTTATTTATTGGGGAGTGGGAAACTATGAGAAATCAAGAGAAATTTACCAGTTTATAGAAGAAAGATATCAGAGTAGCCGTGTTAAACCAATTTTTCACCTTCTTGACTGGACATTGAATATTGGAAACTATGCAAGGGCATTGGAAGAAGTAAAAGAATTTGAAAAGGCAATACAAGTGTGTCAAAAAGCAATTCAACAAATGCTCTATGCTGGAAAAGGAGTAACTATAGATTATTCCTTGATGGTTCAGGCATGTGTTTTGGAGGAAACAGAAAAAGAAAAATGCAAAAAGTATTTTAGGCAAAATTTGGACTTGCTGAAATTATATAAGATGAATGTCAATTATAAGATTATGAAAAAATATGTAGAGGACAAAAAAATATTCAATTAATGGTTTCCTTCGCCCGGTGAAGTTGGAGAGGATGTTGTAGAGAAAGGCGGTGTGTTTGGGTTGAGTGCTGGAAACGTAATTGTAATCTGAGAAAAAATAAGAAAAATGATCAATAATTTTTTTAAAAACTTTTTCATAACTACTAACTCTCGCTTTCTTTCGTATTAAAATCCGTTCACGTTGTCTCTAGCATACACAGAAATAATCAAAAAGTTTATGACGTTTCATGAAACTTAAAAATTCATCTAAAGTTATAAACTTTTTGTGCTTTTTAGTGTAACATAAAGCCATAAACAAAAAGCGACGTGAGAAATTCTATATAGATTTTCCAAAAGCATGTGCGGCCAGCATGCAGATAAAATTTCCAAAAAACAAAGGGAGGGGAAGTCCAATGCAGAGGGACGCTGCGGAATGAAAACTACAAATCAAAAGAAAAAAGAGAGGGCAAAGTATGAAACTTAAAAAATCTATCGTTGCAATGGCATTAGTAGCATCTATGATTTGCGGAAGTACCATGAATCTGTGGGCGGCTGAAATGACCGTAAAAAATACAGCTGTCCAGTACGAAGAAATTACGGATGTAGAAGAACTCATCGAGCGTGCGGAGAGAGGAATCGATGACCTTCGTGATGATACCGAACTGAAAGCAGAGACGGAATGCAATCTGATTCAGAGTGCCAGAAGCAGAGCTGCATCTGTAGAGGGAGACATTGAGGGCGAATTAAAATCCTATACCACTTCCCAGAGATTAGGTATGGAGATGGTTGATGGTGAAATGGTAGATACCTATGCGGCAGCATCGATCGTAACATATGGAACAGGCTCACATTCCGCATCTGTTTCCGGTGTTAAACTGGTTTCAAAAATTTATTTGTACGTTTACAGCGACGGAAGAGCATCTATCCGTATGAAAAATACATCATCCAATGTCTCCGGCGGAGCACAGAGACTGGTGATGACGAATCTTGTTCAGCAGTATACAAGCGGCCCGCAGTACACCAACGGCCAGACAATTTCCTACCCGTCAGGAACTTATACATTAAGCGCACCTTCGGGAGCAGCGAACTTATGGCTGACGGATTCGACAGCATTCTGCAAATTACAGGATACCGTTTACATGAGCAATGGCGCAAGCTGTGTTGTGAAATTCATTGTAAATAGAAACCTGAATGAGTATAATGTCAACTAAATATTTGTATCAACGCTCGAAAGGGCGTGCGAAGAGCCTCGGTTTTATGCCGGGGCTTTTCTGTTATGGGAAATTTATTTTAAAAATTTGGTTACGGAGGGCGTTGTATGAAAAGAGGATTGGGAATATTTTGGGGACTGGTTGGTGCTGTTGCAGTATCAGCAATGAGTGTTTCTGCATCAACATTCGAAACATTGCCGGATTCCGGAGACTATGAAAAAATTGTGGCGCTTGCAGATGAAATTGTGTCTTCTACGAATGGCGGGCCTGTTTACGACCCGTTTTCAGAAGGGGTGACGGTCGATGATATTGATTTCGACAATGCGCTGAAAGAGTATATTGACACGCCGCTTTTTACTTCCGAGCTGCTTTCTGTTTCGGAAGTCGAAACGGCACTCGAGGGTATGAAAATGACAATACACCTACCTATATCGAGCAGTTAAAGACTTCGCTTGCTGCAAATCCGGACATTGCGTGGGAAGATTATCAGTTTTATCTGATCGGTGGAGCAGATCCCATCCGTTTTCCGATCTGGATTGCAATGAATGAAAAAAGTGTAGAATATCTGATCCCGGGACGCGAAGATGCGGCGGGCTGTCTTACCGACAGTTCACGGGCGGAAAATAATACGAATGATATGTTTGTGAAGCGGACGGCATTTCCGGCATACAGCTATCCGTCGGTTGTAGCCGCTGTTGCAGATTCCACTTACATAGAGCTGGAAAATTCCCTCGGAGGAACCAGCTCGGTTCTTGATGTAGCGGCACAGCCGGGGAAATATCAGCATAAAATGATGTATCGTATGCTGATGACGGCGGGGGGAGTTTTAGCAGCGATCATAGTATTGGGAGTGGTAGTTAGAAGAAAAAGTAAGAGAGAAGATGTATGAAGGGTCTAGGTTACATTGAAGTTCCGACAGAAAGTCTTTTATATCAGAAAAATGTAAGAAAATTTCAAATAAAATCATAGATTTTCAGATAATTTAGATGCAATATGAAATTACGAATAAGGTACGTGAACACAACAATAAGAGATAAATTGCCAGAAGAAACCTAGAGGCAGAAAGGAGTAGGCCTATGAGAAAAACAAGTATGATAGTTGGCAGTTTGTTTTTACTTGCAGTATGCACCGGATGCGGAAAAAGCGATTATGCAGTAACCCCGGAGAATGTGGCTCTGTATGCGCAGGGATCATCAGAAAACAGTTTCTTTCAGCTTTTTGATGCAGCCAAAGACCAGGCCAAGGTCGAGGAAGCGGATGGGACGACAACCTATACCCTGGCGGAACCGTACACGGTGGATGGACAGGATGGCAAGATCACCGTTCAATTTGCAAACGAAAGCTGGTCGGATTGCTACTTTACCTTTATGTTTGAAGGCGAAGATTACCTGAAAAACGCATACGAGTTTATGTACGCCTATGATCAGAAGATGCAGAAAACATACGGCGATCCGGATGAGGCCAGAGGAACTCCATTTCTGACCTGGGCGGACAGTTACGATAACTTCCTGTCGCAGAAAGAGGACGGCGATCTTTCCTATTTCGGAGCGGGAGACACCTATACGGTAGACGATGACAACACAGAGGCCGGAATTTACATTTCCGCAGATGACAATGCAGCGAAGGTAGACATCAGCGTGCGGCAGTACATTTACCGTCCTATGATGGGAGATCATTCCGGTACGGTGGAAGTGTATACGGAATCTGAGAGCTGAGAAACGGATAAAAACATAGTTAGAAAAAAAATAATGTGAGCAAAAAAACTCCTGGCCCTGTGCCGGGAGTTTTGCTGTAATGCGTATTGAAAATACGGGAATTGGATTTTCCTTTTTGCTATGCTATACTTGGAACAAGAAAAAAGAAACGGAGCACAGAAATGAAAAGATTACCGGAAGCAGAACAGGAATTGATGATGATTATCTGGGAATATGAGGAGCCGGTCAGCCGGTTTCAGATTGAGGAGAAACTCGATCCGCAGAAGGAGATTGCGCCGAGCACAATTTTGACGCTGCTTACGCGGCTGGAAAAACGTGGGTTTCTGGAAAAGGTCAAAAACGGTAAATCGAATCTGTACCGGCCGCTGGTGAAAAAAGAAGATTACACCGGCTTGGTTGGGAAAACGATGCTGGATAAGATGTTTCAAGGGTCATTGGCGAATTTCGCGGCAGCGCTGTATCAGGGGAAAAAACTGGAAGAAAAAGAAATTGAAGAACTGCAGGCGTTTATTGACAGGCAGAAATAGACGGGGTGGATTTGCATATGGCATTGTTTTTAAAGTGGAATCTTCTGACAGGAATTGTCGCCGGTACAGCTTTTGGTGTCCAGAAAATTTTCGGGAAAAAGCTTGGACACCGGTGGAGAAAAATTGTCTGGATCATATTGGCGCTTCGGATGTGTTTTCCATGGGAAATACCAATGGAAACTGTCTGGCAGCGCCTTTTTACAATCTCGGTTTCGAACCGCCTCCCGGAAAAACTGGTGCAGGGGGCAGTCGGCGGGAAGAAACTTCCGCTTGCAGCGCGGTCGGAATGGTTTTTGGAAGAAAATAGATTGCTGATGCTGTGGATTTTTGGTTTCCTGCTTTGCTTTTTATTTCATATGATGCAATATCTGGCATGGAAAAAGAGAATTCCATTATGGGATGCAAAAACAGAAAATGATTCGGTGCGAAACGCATATGAAAGAGCGTGTGAACAATGTGGAGTTGAGAAAAATAAGATCATCATTTGCACGATTCCCGGCATTTCCTCGCCCATGCTGTATGGCTTCCGGAACACTAGAATCCTTCTTCCACAGGAAATGACAGAAAGCGCATTTTATACAGAGGATGAATGGGTTTTGGTTTTTCTGCATGAAATCACACACTGGCAGAAACGGGATTTGTGGTACAAACTTTTTCTTCGGATCGTAAATGATATTTTCTGGTTCTGCATCCCGATGTGGTGGGTGCGGAAAATGGCAGATATTGATTTGGAATGTGTCTGCGATCAGGCGGTGACCAGACGGATGAATCTGGAAGAAAAGAAGCAGTATTGCCAGGTGATTTTAAAAGCGGTGTCCGGACAGACAAAAAGAGAAACAGCGGGACTGGTGGCTTTTGCGTCCGAAAAGCGCGCGGTCAGAAATCGGTTTGCCAATGTGTTTTCCCGTAAAATACGGTTTGCAGGAACTCTGTCTGCGGCAGTCTTTTCAGCCTTTGTATGTTTCCTTACGATAACGATTCAGGAACCGCAGAGGTTGTCGCTCAGGGAGACAAACACTGTCCAGAAGCAGGAAAATCTCTGTTCCGTATGCGGGGCGGAATGGGAAACAGAAATCATCTGGGGAGGCTGGGTCAGTGAAAAGAACGTGGACTGCACACATTTCTATGCGTGGGGAGATGATCTGCAGAAATTCCGCCGTGGAATCCGGCAGGGAATTTGTAAAAACTGCGGAAATGTCATGCAGGAAACCGTTTCTGAGACAATGCTGGAATGTCATGGATATAATAATTAGATGATTGTAGAATGACGATTGACAGAGAAGGGAGAAGATGATATTATTTTAATTAGACAAATGTAGAATAATAAAATAACTGCTCTTTATCAACAAGGCTGCTGTGTGAAATATGAAAGGAATTCCAATCATACAGCAGTCTTGTTTTAGAAAGACGGAAGGGAGGCTGGCATGAAGAAAAGAGAGGCGGTGATTCTGGCAATGATGTGTGCTGCGGCGCTGGGGAATTTTGGAAATATAGAAAGCGCAGAGGCGTCGGCAGAAAATGGGACTGGAAAGGTTCTGGAAATTGAAAAAACGCAGGAACCGCTCCGTATCTGCGTGGAGGAAGAAAATGCGGATGTGCTGTGTCAGGTTATAACGGCATGGCAGAAGATGTATGACGGAGGGCAGGCAGAACTGCTTGTGATTCCATCGGGAGAGGAGGCATCAGAGCAGAAAGTGCAGGAGATCCGGAAAACGATCGCATCGGGCGGCGGACCAGACCTGTTTCTGACAGAAAGTCCGAATCCGGCATGGAGCGAGCCGAAAGCAGTTCTTTTTTCTGAGCCGGAAAAGGAGATGGAGCAGGGAACCTTTCTTTCATTGGAGCCGTATCTGGAATATTTTGATACAGGGCTGCTGGAAGAACGCATTTTAGCGGCGGGCAGAAGCAGGGAGGAACAGATGATGCTTCCGATGACATACGACTATTTTCTGTACGCCTTTGATACAGAAGATTTGCCGCAGAATACGGAACTGCCGGAAACCTGGGAAGAGCTTATTGTACAGAAAGAAAAAGTGATCCGCCAGACGGCGGGGCAGAGAATCGGGATTCAGTTTTTTGATACCTTTGGAAAACTCGCGGATTATGAAAAAGGGGAGCTGCTGCTCTCGGAAAACCAGTTGAAGAAGGCGTTGGACGGAGCAGCAGAGTTTGGCAGTGCGTCCTTAAAAATGGACTGGAAAATGAGAGATACCGGGGTAGTGAGCCTTAACACGATAGAAGAAATTGCAGGCAAAAAGGCGGTGCATACGCTGTTTGCATTACCGAATGGGGAGGGCGGAGTTACTGCCAATATTACGCTTTACGCGGGGATCAATAAAAATACAAAACAGCCGAAAAAGGCAGTTTCTTTTCTGCAGGTGCTGTACAGTGAGGAAATTTTATCCGGGAAAGGGATTGATCTGGACGGGCGGATGGAAGGCAGTGGAGTGAAATTTTCGCAGGGAGTTTCGATTTATAAAAATGATCTGGAAAAACGGATAAGAAGTCTCTCAAAAGAAGATCAGGAGCAGATGAAAATGATACAGGAGAGGATAACAGCCGTTCGGTTTTACGGTGAGTTGGACGGAAATCTGAACGCTTTGCTGGCAGAATATGGGGCGCAGTCGGATGAAAAACAGAAGGATGCGCTGGTTAAGACAGCAATGCAGAAGTGGAAAAATTCATTAAAATAAGAGAATCGCTGCATCACCGGAACGGGTTCGGGATGCAGCGATTTTCTTATTTCCCGCAATTCCTCTCATACAAAAACGCCAGCCCTTTCAGCAGAAGGTTCGGATCATAGATGTGTGGATGTAAAACAAGTGGTTCGACAAATCGTGCCGCGCCGCCGGTGAGGACGAGGGTGACGGGGGAGCTGAGTTCGGCTTCGATGCGCTGGACCATGCCGTCGAGCATTGCCGCCATGCCGGCAATGGTGCCGGAGAGGATGCATTCTTCTGTGTTTCTGCCGATGATGCGTTCCGGGGTCTGGAGATCGAGTCTTGGGAGCTGGGCGGTCCGCTCGGCGAGGGCGTTAAGTCCCATGTCGAGTCCCGGTGCGATAGCTCCGCCGCAGAAGACACGGTTTTCCTGGATGACATTAAATGTCGTTGCGGTTCCAAGATCCACGGTGATGACCGGCAGCGGATAATGTGCGGCGGCCCAGGCGGCATCGACGAGCCGGTCGCGGCCTACTTTTTCCGGGTGCGGAATGGAGAATGTCATGCCGAGATCACTCTCTGATGTGACAAGCAGCGGTTCCGTGCCGAACAGACGGCGGACACATTCCTGCAGAGGCGTCAGAACCGGCGGAACGACGCTGGAAATGATGATTCCCCGAAAGTCGGACGGGGAAAGATTTTCATTTTCGAGAAGCTGCCTGATGGAAGTCTCATATTGACCGGCAGACCATTCGTAGTTGATGTCAATCCGGGCTGTAAATTCGAGGGAATACATCTGTGCCGCGGTCTGAACGCCGCCGAGCGTAACGGTTGTGTTCCCGATATCGATAGCTAAAATCATAAAAATACCTCGCGCTGATTTAAAAGTAGTGCTTTGCTTTTTTTATTATAAAGCCTTTTTGCACCGATGGCAAACACGATTGGTTGTAATCTGTTTTTTGGTCTGCTATACTAAAACTATCTTAGGAAAAAAGCTGCTTCGAGGCAGCAGAACGGAGTTACAATGGAAAATCTTCACGGAAAATGTGTTGTACTTGGTGTGACAGGCGGAATTGCCGCCTATAAAATGGCAAATGTGGCGAGCGGTCTTCGGAAAGCCGGAGCAGACGTGCATGTCATCATGACCGAAAACGCGACGCAGTTCATCACCCCGCTGACGTTCGAGACGCTGACCAACAACCGCTGCGTGGTCGATACGTTTGCGCGTGATTTTAAATATGAGGTGACGCATATTTCGCTGGCAAAAGCGGCGGATCTGATTATGATTGCCCCGGCTACCGCCAATGTGATTGCAAAAATGGCACACGGCATTGCAGATGATATGCTGACAACGGTGGTGCTCGCAGCGAAGTGCAAAAAGCTGGTCGCTCCGGCGATGAATACGGCGATGCTGGAAAATCCGATTACGCAGGATAATCTGGCGACGCTGAAAAAATACGGTTTCGGCATCATCGAGCCGACCGTGGGAATGCTGGCGTGCAAGGACGTCGGAAAAGGAAAACTGCCGGACCCGGAGGTGCTGCTCGATTATATCGCGATGGAGCTTGCCCGCGAAAAGACGCTCGCTGGTGTGCGTGTCACCGTGACTGCAGGCCCGACGCAGGAATCCCTCGATCCGGTGCGGTATCTGACGAACCATAGCAGCGGCCGCATGGGATACGCGATTGCGCGGGAGGCGATGCTCCGCGGCGCGCAGGTAACGCTGATTTCCGGCCCGGTTTCATTAGCCCCGGTTCCAGGCGTTGCGATGCGACCGGTGACGACGGCGAAGGACATGCTGGAGGCGGTGCGGGAGACATTGCCGGAGACGGATATTCTGATTAAGGCGGCCGCGGTTGCTGATTACCGGCCTGTGACGGTGGCGGATCAGAAAATCAAAAAGAAGGACGGTGACATGAGCATTCCGCTGGAGCGCACCGACGATATTCTGGGATGGGTGGAAAAGAACCGTCATCCGGGGTTGTTTGTGTGCGGCTTCTCGATGGAAACCGAGAACATGGTGGAAAACTCGCGTGCAAAGCTGGAGAAGAAGCATCTGGACATGATCGCGGCAAACAATTTGAAGACAGAGGGTGCCGGCTTCGGTGTGGCGACGAATGTGGTGACGCTGATCACGAAGGACGGCATCAAGGAGCTTCCGCTGATGGGAAAAGACGAAGTGGCTGGCTGCCTGCTGGACGAGATTGCGGCATGGCGGTGATCTTATCGGAATCCGGCATATTTTTTCGTTTCCTGGTTGACGCGGGAAAAATGAATGCGTTATAATAAGCACAGGCGCAGCGGCGCACTTTACTTTTACGAAAACAACGAACGATAGGATAGATAAACGTGGAAACGGAAACAGGGGAAGGCTATGCAGAGCTTTCTTCCGTTTCTGTTTCGTTTTTTAAGGAGAAATTCGGATATGATATTTGAAACACATGCACATTATGACGATGAGAAATTTGATGAAGACCGCGCAGAGCTGCTTTCCTCGATGCAGGAAAACGGGATCGGGCGTATCATCAATGTCTCGGCAAATCTGGAATCACTGGAAAATACAAGAAAACTGATGGAAGCGTATCCGTTCATCTACGGCGCGTTCGGCCTTCACCCGGATGAGGTGGGTGATCTGAACGAGGACGTGATGGCGCGGATGCGGGAACTCTGCCGCATGGAAAAGGCGGTCGCGGTCGGTGAGATTGGCCTTGACTATTACTGGGACAAGGAGAATCACGAGAAGCAGGAATACTGGTTCCGCCGTCAGATTGCGCTTGCTCGGGAAGAAAAACTTCCGATGATTATTCACAGCAGGGAGGCGGCGGCCGATACGCTCCGCGTCATGAAAGAGGAAAAATCGGAGGAGATCGGCGGCGTCATTCATTGTTTTTCCTACTCTGTGGAGATGGCAGAGGAATACCTGAAAATGGGATTTTATCTTGGCATTGGCGGCGTGGTGACGTTCAAAAATGCGAAGAAGATCAAAGAAGTGGTTCAGATGGCTCCGATGGAGCGCATTCTGCTGGAAACAGACAGTCCGTATCTGGCACCGGTTCCGTACCGGGGAAAACGAAATTCATCTCTGTATCTGCCGTACGTTGTGCAGGAGATCGCAGAACTCAAGGGAATTTCGGAAGAAGAAGTCATTGAGACGACAGAAAAAAATGCGGTCAGACTGTTTCGAGCAGAGGAATAGGAAGCGATACCAGAGGTGCTTCTTCTGTTTTATTTGTTCGGATCAATTCCGTCTGGCCGGACAAATTGAATAGGAGAAAGCGAAAATGGTTGATAAAACAATGATGGGCGACAAATGCGCCGAGCTGGTGCGCGCCGCGATGATCGGTGCGCTCGCAGTGACACTGGGAAACCCGACAGCCGTTTATGCAGCAGAAGAGGAAACGGCCGATCCGGGACAGATTGGAATTGAGATTGCAGGGGAAGCAGCCGTTGGGGCTGCTTCTTTTTGCGTGGAGGAAGATGCGGCGGAGAAGGCACCTGCGGAAGCGGAAGAGGTGACAGAACCGGAAGGTACGCAGAATGATGAGATGGAAGAGGAAAGTGGATCCGAGGGAAAAGAAGATGAGACAGTCCCGGAGGAACCGGAACCGCAGGAGCCTGACGGCGGAGAGAATGCAGGAATGACGGAACCGGGAAAAACGGGCGAGACAGAACCAGAGGGGCCGGAAAATGCAGAACCGGGAGAGGCAGGCGAGACAGAGCCAGAGGAGCCGGAAAATCCAGAACCGGGAGATCAGGGAGACATGCCGGAAACACCGGGAAACAGTGAAATGGATGGATCGTGGCCGGGCGAAGGGGAAGATATTTCCAACGATCCATGGCCGGGGCAGGAAGAAATCGGCGGCGGAGATGGGGAGCAGATGGAACCGCCGGAGGAAGAAAACGGATCTGCAGGAAGTGATGATGCAACTGGTGGGGACAAGACGGCAGAAGTCTCTTCGGATTCTGATTTATCACAGTCTGCGGAACCGCCAGCCGCCGAGGCTGAACCCGTCTTTTCGGCAGAGCAGGAAGCTGAGCGCACGCGGGAAAGCTACAGTGAGTGGCAGGCGGCAGAAGCTGAAAAAGTCACGATTTCCCGTATGCCGTGGCTGTTTCATACGGTTGAAAAAACATATGCTATCGCCGATGTGAATTCCTGGCTTCACGTCCGCGAAGGAAAAGACACAAATCAGAAAATCGTCGGAATCCTGCCGAAGGGAAGCCTCTGTTATATTTTAGCGGATGCGGATTCTGACTGGGTTTATGTGGAATCCGGCGATGTCCGTGGATTTGTCTGCGCGCGGTATCTCCTGCGCGGAGAAGAGGCTGAAAAAGAGGTAAACCGTTGGCAGGAGGAAAGTTTTCCCATGGCGGAAATGTGGGTGAAGCCATGGAATAATAAGGCGTACACCTATACATATGCAACGACGAGAACACTTCTTTCTTCTGACGAAGCGCGCGGCGAGGTCCTGCAGTACGCGAAAAAATTCCTGGGAAATCCGTACGTCTGGGGCGGGACGAGTCTTACAAACGGCTGCGACTGTTCCGGCTTTGCCCAGCAGATTTTTGCTAATTTCGGGTATACCCTTCCGAGAACCTCACGCCAGCAGGCGAAAGCTGGAACACGCATTCCGGTGCAGGAGGCAAAGCCTGGTGATCTGCTGTTTTACCAGCGGGAGAGCGGGTTTATTTACCATGTCATGATTTATCTCGGTGATGGAAAAGTAATCCACGCTGGAAGCGAGGCGACGGGGATTCTGATTTCAGATTTTAACTATGAGAAATCGACAGAATTTGCTGTGCGGGTGATTTCGGAGGAAATACGTGAGAGCAAAATAGAAACGGGAGATGTGGATAATGGGAGAAAAGAAGGAAACTCTGTGGATAACCAGACAACAGAAAACGGGAATGGTGGAAAACAGAAGGCGGGAGCAGAAAATGTGCAGAATACAAGTGCAGAAAACAGTACCGCAGGTGATCGGTTGGAAAGCGCTTCGGGAAAATATCTCGGCAATTTTAAACTGACCGCTTACTGCAACTGCGCCGTCTGCTGTGGCCGCTGGGCGGGCGGCCCGACCGCATCCGGAAAAATGCCGGTGCAGGGCCGGACCATTGCAACCGGCGTTCTGCCGTTTGGAACGAAGCTGAATATCGGCGGAAAAATTTACACGGTCGAGGACCGTGGCACGCCGTACGGCCACATTGATATCTATATGGAACGCCATGCAGACGCAGAGGAGTTCGGCGTGCGCTACGCGGATGTATATCAGTCAGAAGAAATCTGATAAAATTTGCCGATCACGGCGGCATGTGCATCCGTGCCGTGGCCGATATACGGAGTCCTTGCAATCGGGAGATCCGGTCCGGCCGCCTGGCGGACAAGCTGCGGCATATCCGGCGTCAGCTGGTCGCGTTCCATCTGGGAAAATGTTCCGAGGAGAATACCATTGATCTGTTCAAAGGCATGCATCATTTTCAGCTGGGACAGAAACGTAACCATCTGCGGAACGCCGCCGCCCATGGCTTCGAGGAGCAGGATTTTTCCGCGGAAATCCGGCTGAAAATCCGTTCCGGCGAGCTTCAGAAAACAGCGGATATTTCCGCCGATCATCACACCTTCCATGTGATCGCCCTGCAGAAATGTGCAAGGGAGGTCGAAGAGGCTGGGAGACTGCCCGGAAAAAGCGTTTTGGAACAGAGTGATCTGTTCGGCGCTGTGGTCGTACAGCAGATTTCGAACCTGATACAGCATCGACTCATTTCCAGTCGCAGTCGTGACAGCATTGACAATCGTTGTGAGATCACTGTATCCCCAGAAGCGCTTGCTGGAGGCGGCGATGACAGAAAAATCCAGATACGGCAGAACTTCATTCGCCATATCGCCGCCGGAAACATCAAAAATATCCGTGATTTCTGGGTCACAGTAAAGGTTCATAAACGCATCCGCCCGCTCCGCGCCCGTGCCGGAAAAGCCGGAACCGTTGTCGTAGAGGCAGGGGCTTAAAACAGGATCGAAGCCCAGCTCCCGCAGAATCTGACAGAGACGCGCCAGATCGGCGGAAAAGGAAGGATGCATGGGGTTGGAGCAGGCGGTAATACCAATTTTATGAGACATAAAGATTCCTTTCTCGGAGTAAAACAAGGCAAAATCTGCATTTTCGTGGCACACCGGTACAGCTTTTTCTTTGAATTTGCAAAGCAGATTTAGAGATCGCCGGTGTTTGCAGAATGCCGTTTTGGACAAAAATTATAAAGCTTTGAGGTCATCAATCAGTGTCTGCACTTCCTCTTCCGTCGTTGCCCAGCTGGTGCAGAACCGCGCAATATTTCCGCCGTCCGCGGATTTCCCCATTGGCTCGAAAATATAGCGTTTTTCCAGAGTTTCCTTCTGCGCATCGGTGAGAATCACAAACTGCTGATTCGTAAAACTCTCCACCCAGAATGGAATCCCCTGCGCCGCAAATGCTTTGCGGAGTTTCATGGCAAGTTCATCGGCGCGGCGTGTCGCCGTAAAATAAAGATCATGCCCCAGCAGGCAGTGGAACTGCAGTCCGAGCAGCCATCCCTTTGCGAGGACAGCGCCGTTCTGTTTCATGTAGGCTTTGAACCGCTTTTTCAGCGAGTCAGCTGTAAGCACAACGGCCTCACCAAACAGCGCACCGCATTTCGTTCCGCCGAAATAGAAAACATCTGTGAGAGCAGCGAGATCCTCGAGAGAAACATCATTCTTCTCTGATCCAAGCCCGTATCCAAGCCGTGCCCCGTCCACAAACAGATACATATCATACTTCCGGCAGACCTCGTGAATCTTCGTCAGCTCCTGCAGCGAATACAGCGTTCCCTGCTCAGTCGGAAATGAAAGATATACCATCTTCGGCTCCGTCAGATACTCCGGCTCACCGCCTTCATAATAAGCCGCCGCACACGCCGCAATCTGTTCCGCCGAAATTTTACCATCCGTATTCGGCAGCTCTAGAATCTTATGCCCGGTATTTTCAATCGAAGCCGCCTCATGGCAGTTAATATGTCCGGTATCCGCCGCAATCACACTCTGCACCGGCGAAAGCGCTGCCGCCGTCACAATAAAATTCGCCTGCGTCGCCCCCGGAAAAAAATGAACCGCCGCATCCGCACAATGAATCTTCTCCCGAATCAGCTCCGCAGCCTTCTCACACCATTCATCCTCCCCATATCCACCATAACTGTTCCCATTAATAGCCCCCAGCGCCTCCAGAATCTCCGGGTGCGCACCGTGATTGTAGTCATTATTAAATCGTATCATCAGTTTATGTTCTCCTTAATTTGAATTTGAAAAATGCTGTTTCCATTATACGGCATCTGAAGGAAAACAGCAATTGGAGAACAAAAAGAGAAAATGCAAAAAAATGCAGAAGGAGGATTATGTCCGATATGGCGAGGACATAACGGCGGCCCCCAGTCTGAGAACTTGGCGAGGTTGATGATAAGTATGTTATCGGAACAGCTGAGATCCTGTCATTTCCTGAAAAAAAGGTATGGAAACCAAAACAAAGAAATGCGTCAGGAATCCAAATGAATGGCAGGAAGTCCGACACAGTCGTAGTATCTGAGAAGTCTGTGAAAGCAGATGGAGAAAAGGACTGTGCACTTTATAGCTTCAAGGACGAAAGAACTATGCAGACGAAAGAGAGCTGATGGACATGGTGAATGAGTTACTTGGAAAACAATATAATATCGCGAAAGCAAACAGAACTGACAGAAAGGTTCAGAATCTTGCATGGAAGAAGCGCGTATCCGCGCAAGATCTAAGAAACAGGCGTATCCGCCGATATTTTGTCTGCCGCCTAAAGCGGTCTGAAGCACGTGACTTTAGTCATGTGAGGTTCACAAGCTCGCTTTCTGTATTAGATTTGTATTACTGTTAGAACAACTTTCCAAGTATAGCATAAGAGACGGGGAGCAGGAAACCCAAAAAGGAATTGTTTGTCTTTCTATACAATCATGTTATGCATGACATTGCACACAGCTCGCAGAAAGATCCGAATGGAAAATTTTTCTGCCATTTTTTTGATTTTTTCAGTGACTTTCCTCTATGATCTATGGTACACTAATCCATGCGCGTTAAAAATGAGAATAGAATATCAAATGGAGGAAATCTCAAAATATGAGCAAAAAGAAAGGCGAAGGCCTGAAATCATTCAACAGGGGATTTAACGTGCCGGATACCTACATTATCATCTTTTTTGTGGTAGTTATCGCGGCCGTCATGACTTTCCTCGTCCCGAAAGGCTATTACGAGACGGAGGATGTCACATACTTGATGAACGGGGTAGAAAAAACCCGTACCGTCATCAAAGACGGAAGTTTCCAGTATCTGACCGATGCTGCCGGAAAACCGGTCACAGAAGGCGTTGCACTGTTCAGCGGCGACGGCGGAACCGGATTTTTCAATTACATGTATAACGGAATTATCAGCAGCTCTGCCATCGAAATTATCGCATTTCTGATGGTAGTCGGCGGTGCTTTCGGCATCATGATCCGCACCGGAGCTGTCGAAGCCGGTCTGATCGGCCTGATCCGTAAAGCAAAAGGCGCTGAAAAACTGCTGATCCCGGTCCTTTTCGTCCTGTTTTCCCTCGGCGGAGCCGTGTTCGGAATGGGAGAAGAGGCCCTTCCGTTCACGATGATCCTCTGCCCGCTGTTCGTTGCTGTCGGATACGACACCGTCATTGCCGTGCTCGTTACGTACGTGGCAACACAGATCGGATTCGGATCTTCCTGGATGAACCCGTTTTCCGTCGGAATCGCACAGGGAATCGCCGGCGTTGACGTCTTCTCCGGCGCAGGTTTCCGTATGGTGATGTGGGTGGTATTCACCGCCCTTGGATGCGGCATGACCATGTTCTATGCAGCAAAAGTCAAAAAGACCCCGGAAATTTCCGTTGCCTACGAAAGTGACCAGTATTTCCGTGATCAGAACGAAAAAACAGGCATCGACGAGGGCCATTCCTTCGGCATCGGCCATATCCTGGTTCTGGTGACACTGGCTGTTACCGTTGTCTGGGTCATCTGGGGCGTTATGGCAAAAGGCTATTACATGGCCGAAATCGCAACCCAGTTCTTCATCATGGGAATCGTGGCCGGTGTGATTGGTGTCATTTTCCATCTGAACGACATGAAAGTGAACGACATTGCCGTTTCCTTCAAAGACGGCGCAAAAGACCTGATCGGCGCAGCACTCGTTGTTGCGATGGCACAGGGCATCATGCAGGTGCTCGGCGGTTCTGATCCGACGACTCCGACCGTCATCAACACCATTATGTACGGCATCTCACAGGCCCTGGCCGGTCTCTCCGGTGCAGCCGCAGCCGTGCTGATGTATGTGTTCCAGTCGGTCTTCAACTTCTTCGTCGTATCCGGCTCCGGCCAGGCGGCGATCACCATGCCGATCATGGCACCGCTCGCGGATCTTCTCGGCGTATCACGCCAGACATCCGTCCTTGCGTTCCAGCTCGGTGATGCCTTCACAAACCTGATCGTTCCGACCTCCGGCTGCCTGATCGGCTCCCTGGCGATTGCAAAGATCGAGTGGTCGAACTGGATCAAATTCATGTGGAAATTCTTAGGGATACTGATGATTGGAGCAGTTATTACGATTCTGATTGCGGTTGCCATTGGATTTTAAGAGGAGTGAGAGAAAATGATATTATTTCAGAACATAGACGTCTATGCGCCGGAATACCTCGGAAGAAAAGACGTTCTTACGGTGTATGATAAAATTGTCAAGATCGCAGATGCCGGCACGATAACGGCAGACGGCCTGCTCTCTGGCGCGGAGACCGTAGACGGAACCGGACTTGTCCTGACACCTGGCTTTGTCGACTGCCATGTTCACGTGCTCGGCGGAGGCGGTGAGGGCGGCTTTGCCAACCGCACCCCGGAGGCAACAATGGAAGGCCTGAACAAATTCGGCGTGACAACCGTTGTCGGCTGCCTCGGAACTGACGGCATTGGCCGTGACATGTGCGCGCTCGTGGCAAAAACAAAAGGTCTCCGGGAGCAGGGCATGTCCGCCTGGTGCTACACCGGCAGCTACCAGGTTCCGGTGCGCACACTGACGGATGGAATTACAAAAGATATCATGATGATCGAAGAAATCATCGGAACCGGCGAAATCGCCATCTCGGACCACCGATCCTCACAGCCGACCTTCGAAGAATTCGCCCGACTGGCAGCAGACACACGCCTCGGCGGCGTTCTTTCCGGGAAAGCGGGAGTGATCAATGTCCACCTTGGCAACGGTGCAAGATGTATGGAGCTGATCGAACGCGTCATCAGCGAAACCGAAATCCCGGCCAGCCAGTTCCTGCCGACCCATGTCAACCGGAACGAGAAGCTGTTCCAGAAGGCAATTGAATACGCCGTAAAGGGCGGCGCAGTCGATTTCACCGGAAATGAAGAGATTGATTACTGGGAAACCGTCTGCGATGAAGTACGCGTGTGCAAAGGAATCCGCCGCATGCTGGATGCAGGCGTCAACCCGAAACACATCACCATCTCATCCGACGGCCAGGGCAGTCTGCCGATCTTTAATGAGAAGGGAGAATTCCTGCGGATGGGCATGGGCCAGTCGAGCTGTTTGCTGAAAGAAGTAAAAGAATGCGTGGAGAAAGCGGGAATTCCGCTGGAAACCGCAATTTCAACGATTACGGCAAACCCGGCAGAGATCCTGTCACTGAAAGGAAAAGGGAAGATCCGGGAAGGATATGATGCGGATCTTTGCGTACTGGATCAGGGACTGGAGATTCAGGAAGTCGTTGCACGGGGGAAGACGGTGTATCGGAAATAGCATATTGGTAATATTGGGAAAAGGTCACAGCTTTGCGGAGCTGCGGCCTTTTTTTGATGGGAATGCCTGCGGAAAGAATGTTTTACAATAGTATTTTGTAAGAAGGTACGATATAATGAACATATATCTTGCGACAGGGAAGGAGAAACTGCAGTGTCGGAAATAAAACTTTTTGAGGTCGGAACGGTTGTGAAAGAGCGCACCTCTTCCACGGTAGTATTGGAGAAACAACTGCAAACAACGATAGAGCAGAACATGGAGACATTTTTCGGCGTTCGTTTTCTGAAAAGTGAATATATGATCACATCCGGAAGAATGGACAGCATCGGAATTGACGAAAACAACAGTCCGGTGATTTTTGAATATAAGAGAAGCACCAGTGAAAATGTAATCAATCAGGGATTATTCTATTTGGACTGGCTTCTGGATCACAAAGCGGATTTTAAACTGCTTGTGATAGAAAAATTTGGAATGGAAGTCGCCAACCAGATCGACTGGTCCGTGCCTTGCGTTATCTGCATTGCAAATGATTTCACACGGTATGATGTACATGCGGTGAATCAGATGCAGAGAAATATCAAGTTGGTGAAATATCGGAAATATGGGGAAGATCTGTTGCTGTTTGAACATCTGAACACACCGGTGGCAAAGCCAGTAACGGAAACATCAACCATTTCAACAACAAGTAGTACATACACACAGAAAACACATTTAGAGAAGCTGTCATCAGCAAGCAGCCATTTCAAAACATTATATACGGCGCTTTGTGACTACATCGAATCGCTGGGAGACGATCTTGTTCCAAACCAATTGAAGCTGTATTTGGCCTATAAGAAAGTGCAGAATATTTTCTGCATTGAAATTTATAACAAACAGATCCTGCTCCGAATGAAACTCGACCCGGACACTGTTGAACTGGAAGAAGGATTCACAAGAGATACCCGCGGGATTGGACATTACGGAACGGGGGAGCTAGAAGTGTCAATCAAGACGGCAGAAGATTTTCAGAAGGCAAAGAAGCTGATTGATCGGGCGTATCAGGAGACGTTATAAAGCATGGTAAAGACTGGAAAATGATGAAAAAATTTGAATTGTAAAGTCAAATACGTTACAATTTAAAGTTAGAACAGAGAGGATGAAACGGTGAAAGAAGAAATAATACAAAACATAAATCAAGGGTTGGAAGCAGCCTATATCAATGGAAATCTTGCTTCAAATCTGGAATATAAACCGAGTTTTATATCAAACAATCCAGAAGAGGGTAAAAAAGTTATTTCTTCTATTGAAGAAGAGCTACTTCGCTGTGAACAATTCCAGATTAGTGTGGCATTTATCACAATGGGAGGAATTACGCCCCTCCTGCAGACGTTAAAAGAACTCGAGCGAAAGAGAATCACGGGGCAAATTCTTACAACAAACTACTTAGATTTCAGTGAGCCAAGAGCCTTGGCAAAGCTGAATGAATTGAAGAATATTACGCTAAAAATGTATGATGTGGAAGCTGCCGATAATGGATTTCATACCAAAGGATACATTTTCAAGAAAGAAGAAGTTTATAGAATTATCCTTGGTAGCTCCAATATGACAAACGCAGCGCTTACCAGCAACATAGAGTGGAATACAAAGATTATATCGACAGAGCAGGGCGAAGTAGCAAGCGAGATTGTAAAAGAATTCAATTCGTTTTGGAATTCAGAGTATGCTTTGGATTTTGAAACCTTTTATGAAATTTACAAAGCACGCTACGAGATCATCAAACATCAACGAGAAGAGGCTAAAAAAGACAGGATTCCGTCTTTTGAAAAATATAAATTAAAGCCGAATTCCATGCAGGAAGAATTTATTGTTAATCTTCGAAAAATCATTGAAAAGGGTGAGAAAAGAGCATTATTGATTTCGGCTACGGGAACTGGAAAAACATATGCATCAGCATTTGCAATGCGTGAATTAGGTTTTAAGAGAGTATTATTCCTTGTTCACCGGGCACAGTTAGCCAAACAGGCCAAGAAGTCTTGTGAAGCTTATGAAAATCTGGCAAAGGAGTTGATTGCTTATGAAGGCTAATGCAGGTAAAAGAAAAATATTTGATGCGGTGGATCTGCTGACTGAGGATACTTCGGCGCAGGTTGCTGAGATTAAGAATGGTATTGAGCAGATTAAGATTGATGATATCCAGGCGTTTCACGACCATCCGTTTCATCTGTATGAAGGTGAGAGATTGCAGGATATGGTTCAGAGCATTAAGGAACATGGGGTTCTGAATCCGGTGATTGTAAGAAAACTGGATAAGGGATATGAAATGCTCTCAGGACATAACAGAGCCAATGCGGCAAAGCTTGCAGGACTTACTGAGGTACCGGCAATCGTTAAGTTGGATTTGTCCGATGAAGAAGCCTATGTATATGTGATTGAAACAAATCTGATGCAGAGATCCTTTAATGATTTGATGCCATCAGAGAAGGCTGCAGTTATGGCGGCGCACTATGATAAGGTGTGCTGCCAGGGCAAGAGAAACGATATCATCCGAGAACTTAAGATTCTGAATGGAGAAGAGCCAGATGACACTTGTTGCCATAATGGCAATAAGTTAAAGAGTCTGGATGTGATTGCTTATGAGTACGGATTTTCAAGCAGGAATGCCGCAAGATATCTGAGACTGAATTATCTGATTCAGCCATTCAAGAATCTGATGGATGAAAACAAGATTGCTCTGTTAGCAGCAGTGGATATTTCATATTTGACAGAGGATGAACAGAAGATGCTCTGGGATATCATGGTGCGTCAGGGATTGAAGATTAAGCCTGCCTATGCAGAGAAGCTTCGTAAGGAATCTGGAAACCTGACAGAAGAGAAGATGGCAGAGATTCTGGAAGCACTTCAGATAAAGCATTCAGACGGCAATGCCGGTGTTAGCCTTAAGCTTCCAAAGACTATCTGTAATAAGTATTTTGAAGGAATGAATTCCAAGCAGATGGCATCGGTAGTGGAGCAGGCATTGGCTGCATGGTTTGAAGGGAAGGAGGATGCGGTTGTTTAGTACAGAGGATTTGAAGTGCCTTGATCCTAAGTATTTCTCGATAATCCAGAGTATCCGGGAGAGGGCACTGTAATAATATTTCACAAGCATAAAGCTTCTCATCCGTATCATCAGCACGGCAGAGCAAATACCCTGAGACAGACGGTGAGAGGGATTAAGAGTCACGATAAGTGGCAGATGAGGGGGAGAAAGAAATGATGTTAATGGATTTGTAAGCGTGAACTTATAAGTCCGTTTTTTGGTACACAATATGAGTATAATGGATAGTAGAATGTTATGGCCATAAAAAACATTATTTTGTCGTTCTTTATATTTGTATGAAAACACAATCAATTACCACCAATTTATATGAAATCGTGTTGCTTTTATTTGATATATGATGTATACTAACATAGACGCAGTGTATTATTTGAACTCGCGAGGTGGCAAGAATGAGCGAACAATATAAAGATAGTTGGATTGGAATAAATGAAGCGGCGGAGTATTTAGGAGTAACTAAGGAAACAATTCGCAATTGGATAAAAAAGCAAAACGGCATACCAGCTCAAAAAATAGGAAAACTGTGGAAGTTTAAACGTTCAGAATTAGATAGCTGGGTTAAAAGTGGAAAAAGCGCAGATGTTTAGGAGGAGACTAAAATGAAAGAAACTTATTTTCCATCGAATTCTACACTAGAGGAGACTGTTCTCATTGCATTGAAAAATTTAGGAGGAACAGCAGATGTGCCAGCTATTAACCAGGAAGTCATTAATATTCTTGAACTACCCGAGGAAATAGTAATGCTTGAGGATGAGAGTGGTCTTGGCACTAAACTGGATTATAGATTGCGTTGGTGTCGTACTAATCTTAAAGTAAAACATAAATTAAAAAATGTTAAGCGTGGTACGTGGACATTAGAAAACGTTAAATAAACCGTTAGGAGGGTTTTATGCATATATATAGAATAAGCAGGGAGTACTATGCTAATTTTTGTGATCATCAAAGAGAAGAGTTGCTTTCTGAATTTGAGTTGGATACAAATGGAGATATATTAATACCATATGAACATAAAGGATATACTTGTAATGACTTGAAAGTGGAATCTTCACATGGTATTAAAGCAGTCAGCATGTTTTCAGGTGCTGGTGGTCTTGATATTGGCACACAGCTTGCGGGTGTGCCTGTTTTGACAAGTCTTGATATCTTTGAGGACAGCGTCAGAACTATTCAGCAAAACGCATATTTTAAGAATACTATGCATGAATGCGGTGATATTACAAAGATAGATGGAAGTCATTACTCGGATATATTAAGAAGAGAGAATCCAGAAAAACTTATTATAGTTGGTGGCCCTCCATGCCAACCATTCTCAAAGGCTGGATATTGGGTAACTAATGAAAAAAGAAATTCGAGTGAAGATCCGAGAAATATGATTAAACCATATTTTAAGATAATAGCGGAACTTCAGCCGGATGGTTTTGTGTTAGAAAATGTTGAAAGTATAATGCATCCATCTAACCACGAAGCTGTAGAAACTATTTATGAAAATATGGAGAGACTGGGATATAAATGCTCAGTCCTTAAAATTAATGCCGCAGAATATGGAATTCCGCAAAAGCGAAAGAGAGTATTCTTTTTGGCAAGTAAGAAAGAAATAAAAGCAGAGCTGAAACAAACACATGGTTCAGACAAAGAATGTGCAGCAAATCCAGAATTGCTACCATATGAAAGAGTTGTCGATTGGATTGGTAAATTTGACGATCCAATTTATTTTGGTGACGAAAAGCTTTCTGCTGAAGGCAAGTGGGAACATGAACTTACATGTGTTCCGTTCGGGAAAAATTATATAGCTTTGACAGAAAGAGCAGGATATCCAGATCCTGTCTTTGTGGCAGGTAAAAGATACTGGCTTTCATTATTGAAGTTGCATCCATTTCTTCCGTCATGGACGGTTATTGCGAGTCCTGGACACTGGGAAGGCCCATTTCATTGGAAAAGTAGACGATTAAGCATACGAGAATTAGCTGCAATACAAACGTTCCCTGATGATTATCAATTTTATGGAAGCGTTTACTCGCAGCATAAACAAATTGGAAATGCTGTTCCACCGCTTTTAGGAAAAAAGGTAGTAGAGGAGTTGTGTAGATGGATATAAATAAACCTAAAATAATAAGCCTTTTCTCAGGTGCAGGCGGTTTGGATATTGGATTTGAAAAAGCTGGCTTTCGTACTGTGTATGCAACTGATGTTTGGCAAACTGCATGTGATACACTTCAAAAAAATAATATGGCAGATGAAGTGTTTTGCGGTGATGTACGAGACATAGATTTCAAATCATTAAAGGAAAAATATGGAGATATTGATTGTCTTATAGGTGGACCGCCATGTCCTCCGTATAGTCAAACGAGACATTATCTTATAGGAAAAGCGGATGGGTTTGATGATGAACATGCAGGATTTGCTGTTCCTGAGTATTTTCGAGCATTAGAGTCGTTAAGTCCTAAAATTTTCTTCTTTGAAAATGTGGATGGATTTACATTTAAGACGCATCAATATGAGTTTGATTTTTTGAAGAAAAAGGCAGATGAGTTAGGGTATAACATTACTTTCAAGGTAGTGAATTGTGCTAATTATGGAGTGCCCCAAACACGCAAAAGATTCTTTTGCATTGGAGTAAAGAAAGAACTACCAGAATTCGTATTCCCTGAGGAAACGCATGCTGATCCAGATAAAAACTCAGAAAAAAAGCCGTGGATAACATGCGGAGAAGTTATAGGCGATTTTGATTTTATAACTGATGAAGAGAAAGAACAAAGACCTGGTGCAAAAGATTACGATCTTTTATGCGAAATACCTGCAGGCGATAATTATTTATATTTTACGGAGAAAAGAGGATACCCTAATCCGAAGTTTAAATGGAAATCAAGATATTGGACATTTTTGCTGAAATTAACACCGGATAGACCTTCGTGGACAATTCAGGCAAGCTTTTCGACCAATCAGGGTCCATTTCATTGGAGGAATAGGTTCTTGAGAATAGAGGAATTAAAACGAATTCAAACTATTCCTGATGAATATGAACTATGTGGAGATTTTAAGGAGCAGTGGAGGCAAGTAGGAAACGCAGTGCCGTCTGACATGGCATATGTTATTGCGTCTGCGATAAAGGAGGCATATTTCAATGGCAGATAGATATGAAATAAACCATAGTGGAGAAATAGTTGTGGGCGAAAGCGCCTTATGTGCAGATCAAACAAAAATGTTACAGGATCTCTTTAGTCAGTATGGATGGAGTTGTACTGAAGAAGGGAAAGAAGGATCATGCCATAAATTGCGACTCGAACATTCAAGTTGTGATTCGAGGACCATTAACGTGTATAGTGGAACTATCAGAAATGAGAGCAGAAATGCTTATGAGAAGAAGATTCAATTAGGAACTGCGTCTGATCCAAGAAAAAAATCAAAGAAGGACACTATTATTCTGGGAATATATGTGTTTAATGCTAATGATACCTTTAAGGATGCAATATTTGTAGGATATCCAGTTGATGAACGAATTAATTATGATACTAACCCGAGTATAAGGGGAACTTTCGTAAATAAAATCCTGATTCAGGCTAAAACCACAGGATTTGTGTATGACGAGGAGCACAACCCCGTAGGATTTAGATCAGACTTTATATATTACTATTTATCAAATTATTACAATATACATTACGAAAATAATATTATTCCTAAAATGGATGATACAGTCGCTGCTGATTTGACTGATCCTAAGGATCAAAAAGAAAGATTTAAGATATGGATGAGTTCGCAATTAAAAGCTAATGGTGAACCATACAGTGCAAATACAATTGCATCATACATAGGCCAGATGGAGAGAGGCTATACAGAATTTGAAAAATATCATAATTATGAGTCTGTTTTTCAAATTCAGAATGCTGAGGATTTAAAGGAATATACAGATTATCTTTTTAACGCTGATGGATTTGATGCTTTTAACGAAAAGGCGGGTAATAAGGCTTGCAGCAACGGATTTGTAAAGTATGGACAATTTCTTGCTGAAGAGGAATCGGTATCATCTGAATTGGTTTTTGACACTTCTGTTACTTCAGATAAAGCACGAAACCGTATTATTTTTGGTGCTCCGGGTACTGGAAAGAGTTTCACGATAAATAGAGAACGTAAGGAACTGTTAGGGGATGACAATGAAACTGATTATGAAAGAGTAACATTTCACCCCGATTATTCTTATGCGAATTTTGTTGGTACATATAAGCCTGTTCCATTTATTGATCGCGATGGGAAAGACGCAATAACATATGAGTATGTGCCAGGACCATTTATGCGGGTATATGTTAATGCACTTAAGAGTGGAAGAACTGAATCACCTAAACCATATTTATTGATAATAGAAGAAATAAACAGAGCGAATGTTGCTGCGGTTTTTGGCGATATCTTTCAGCTTCTTGATAGGGATAGCCAAAAAGTGAGTGAATATCCAATTCAAGCATCAGAAGATATAAAAAAATATCTTGCTAAAGAACTTGGTGGTGAACCTGATAATTATGCGAAGATAAAAATACCGAATAATATGTTTATTTGGGCAACAATGAATAGTGCTGACCAGGGTGTCTTCCCTATGGACACGGCATTTAAAAGGAGATGGGACTTTACATATATTGGCATTAATGATAACGATGCTGATTTAAACGGGAAGACAGTTGAAGTAGGATCTAAGGTAGCACAACGTGTGGAATGGAATAAACTCCGTAAAGCAATTAATGATTTCTTGGCTAAGCAGAAGATAAATGAAGATAAGCAGCTGGGACCGTATTTCATATCCAGGGATATTGTAGTTCCAGAAGGATCTGAAATTGATAAAAAGAGATTTGCAGAGGTGTTCAAGAGCAAAGTTATTATGTATCTGTTTGAGGATGCAGCAAAGCAAAAGAGAGCAACACTTTTTGAAGGGTGCTTCCAAAACAGTAGTCGCTATTCAGAAATCTGCAAGGAATTTGATGAACATGGAATAGGTATTTTCAACCATGATATTGTTCTTGCTGCGGATCCGGAAGACACAGCTGGTCCTCTTGCAGGAACTATGCCGGAGAATGAATAAAGGAGGTCAGTATTATGATCTCTAAGTTTGTAAGAGAACAAAAAAGGTACACCCAACAGGATTTATGTTCCATTCTTGAATGCACAGAATCTGAAGTTGTGGGATATATCAGAAAACTAAAAGAGTATGGCGTGTTAAAAGCTGTAAAAGCTTCAGATTTACAAAAAGATTTATCAGAACTGCAGGAAGAAGATATCGAAATTGCTGATGTAGAGGTGGGCGAGAATGTCTATCTCTACGTGTTTACCTTTGTTGGTGTCATAGTAGTTGCAGGCCGTGCGCTTAAGTGCTATCCGAAGTATCTGCTTTCAAAGGAGAATCCAACAGAGGAACTTCAGCAGATTCTGAAGGTTTTGGAAAAGTATAATTCTAAAGAGCAGATTGTCAGGATGTTTAATGACTCTAGCGAAAGTCAGTCATTTAATTTACTTGCGGTATTGCTTTTCTTGCTTCAGGATTATTTTGAAAATGGAGCATATACAAATACGGAGGACATTATTGAAAGTAATGGATCCGGGGAGATATTGTGGGAACGTACTATAAATGAGACGTTTACGCTACTTTCGAATAATAGGCCATATTATACCGATTTACAAACAAAACGCAGAGTCTCAGATGAGTTTGATTACTTCAAGCGGTTGCATGAGTGTGTCGTTACAAGAGCATCAAAGGAATTAATAGATGCCGATTTGCTGGATCTATTTGAAATTACAGAAGTAGATGTTTCTGATGAGGACCTTGATGATTTTGGAGATGCAGATTACATATTATATCGCATCGAGAATGAATTAAATACTCAGTTTAATACCAGAAAACAGCTGGTGTTAAAGACATTGTATGCATATATTGATCACAGTGGAAATCTCTACGATACAGACTGCTTATCAATATTTGGAACCAATAGCTTTAATCTTGTATGGGAACGTGTATGTGCGGATATTATGGATAATCAGCTTGATAGGCCGCTTGGAGCATTAAAGATACCAGTTCCGTTGAAGCCTGAGTATAACAGGACAACCAAGCTTATTGATTTGATTGAGAAGCCAGAGTGGACGATAACCGGAAAAACGGCAAACGATACTCTTATTCCTGATTTGATTACGATTGCAGAATCAGATCAGGGATATGATTTTATAATATTTGATGCTAAATACTATAATGCAAAGCTAGAGGTGAATGTTCAGCCTAAGGGACAGCCAGGTATTGAATCAATAACAAAGCAATATTTATACCAGCTTGCATATCAGAAGTTTATTAAGGATCATAATTTTTCTTCTGTACGAAACTGTTTTTTGCTTCCGACAGAGGTGGATCATGTAATAGACAAAGGTGAAGCTAGGATGTGTATTCTGGAGAATCTTGGCCTTCAGAATATAAAGGTAAGATTATTGCCAGCAGCATTGGCATATGCTCATTATTTATCCGGTAGGAAGATGGATATAGATAAACTTAATTTGTAGGAGATGGTTATAAATGGCAACAGGCCGTTCATTTGCAGAATATGTAAAAAGTAAATGCTATAGCGGCTTGTATAAGGCTGCTGAAGATTATGTTGAGCGAGAGTGGGAATCTTTGCCGATATATACCAAGAAGGTTTATAAGATTGGGGAGATAGACCTCGTCGATGCTACTATCCAGAGAGTATACGTAGAAGATCTTCCGGGCATGAGAGTAAAATTTGATGTTGGACTTGAACTAGAACTGGAAGTTAAAGAACACGATTATCATTACGATGAAAGTGATCAATGCTTTCCTTGGATACGTATAACTTGTGAAGGTGACTTGGGATGTGGATTAGATGATTGGGAAATCAAAAGAATTATCCCATATAATTCGCAGAATGCACCAATGAATTCTATGTCAGATGCCCTTGTGCCTTATATTTCACCTGATCAGCTTGAATCTGTAGCAAGACAATTCTTAGCTGATTACTATCCGGAAGCGTTAAAGATTACTAAGCATGGTGAAAAGCCAGTTTGGGTTGATCCAATGGTTTTGGCTGACAGGCTTGGACTCAAAATTGTGAACCAAAGAATATCGGAGGATTCATCAATTTTTGGTCAGCTTTATATGGTGGACACTGATGCTGAAGTTTATGATTCGAATCTTGGGCATACGGTTGTTAAGCATATAGAAGGCAAGACAATTGTTGTGGATCCAATGAATTTCCTGCTGAGAAATCTTGGATCACGCAACAATACTATAATCCACGAATGCGTGCATTGGGTTGAACATCGAAAAGTATTTGAGTTAGAACGTCTTTTTAATGCATCGGCTGCCTGTATTAGTTGTGAAGTTGTGGGCGGTGCTGCAGCATCTGTTGCTAAGAAGGCAACAGAAATGATGGAGAGACAGGCAAATGCATTAGCACCAAGAATTCAGATGCCAGCAGAACCCTTTAAGGCTAAGGCAAATGAGTATATTGGTAAATTCATGCGTCAGATGGATGCAAAGCATACCGTTGACGTTATGGAGAATGTATGACCACATTGGGGTCTGGTACTCGAAAGAGAAAATAAAAAAATCTAAAGAAAACATAAATATATCATATTAGCCCAGAAAAATCTATGGAAAGATTTTGTGATGATCCCTTAAGAATGATGTTTTAGCTAGATTTCATGTAAGAATATGATGAGGAAAAAATGTTTTTCAAAACCCAATTAAACCAATAACTATTATAAATGAGACAAGGAGTAACATACATTGCCAAAATTAATTATCAACAAACTCGGTCCTGTTGAGACCTGTGAACTGGAGTGTTCCCAATTTATGAACTTTACGGGTTTTCAGGCATCTGGAAAGAGTACAATTGCCAAAGCAATTTATTATTTTAGAACAATTAAAGATGATATCATCGAGCTTGCAAAATCGCAGGCATTGGATGCGACACCTGTATATGGAGTGAAAAGTACTCTTAGTATAGAACATGGAATTACTTTGAGAAAAGCTCTTGAAAATTATTTGCGTGAAAAATTTTTAAGAACCTTTGGATCATCATGGGGCATGCCAAACGACATGTACATGGAATATCATTTTACTAAGACATGCTATGTTAAAATTTCTTTGGAAAATGATAGCAGATATTCTACACCAAACTACATTTGGATCACGATGAGTAATGAACTGATTCGTTTTTTGAAAGCAAATAACCATACACTTTCTGTAACACCATTGGGAATCTCTGAAGAGGATCTGAGGATTTTTAAAAAGAATTTATATGAGATTTTTGAGGATTCTTGTTCTGTAGTCTATATTCCGGCAGGACGCAGTATGATTACGCTGCTTTCTCAGCAATTGAGTTATATTTATGCCACAATGGATGATATGCAGAAAAGATCTTTGGATACCTGCACAAAAGATTACTTGGAGAGGATACTTCGATTAAAACCAGAATTTTCAGAGGGGCTGCAGGGCTTAGCTTATTCATCGGGGCGTTCTGGATTGTCACCGCGACTTGTGGTGCAGGCACTGGATTTAACTCAGAAAATACTGCGTGGAACTTACCGTTATAGCAATGGAGAAGAACAGATTGTTTTAGAGGATGGGAAATATGTAAAGATAAACTTTTCGTCTTCGGGGCAGCAGGAATGTGTCTGGATTTTGAATCTATTGTTTTACTACTTAGTTCAACAAAAAGAAATTCTATTTATTATTGAAGAGCCGGAGTCACATTTGTTTCCGGAATCACAGAAATATATTACGGAATTGATTGCATTAGTCAATAACTGTGGACATTCGATTGTACTGACAACACATAGCCCATATGTATTGGGAACGTTAAATAATTTATTATATGCAAAAACGATTTCGCCACAAGCGAGAAAAGAAGCAAACAAAATTATTCGGGAATCTTTATGGCTGGATTATAATGCATTTGATTCTTGGTTTGTAAAAAATGGAACAATTGAAAATTGTATGGATGCAGATATTCATATGATTCAAAATGAAAAAATTGACGAAATCTCCAAAGTGATTAATGAAGATTTTGAACGATTGCTGGAACTGCAGACTACCAATGAAGAAAGTGTGGTGCTCTAATGCCGTTGAACGGATTTACGTCTTTATGTAGCAAAAATGCGAAGCAGATTGTTTCTCGAGATAAAGGGAATCCACAATATCATAAAGCAAATAATGTTTCAAATTCGGAAGTAACACATTATCAGATAGACGGAAAAGTAATTAAGACAGGTGACAGATGTGATTATCTTCTTATGAACGAAACCTCCAAGACAGCATATTTGATTGAATTAAAAGGATCGGATCTTGTGAAGGCTGCCAGTCAACTAGAGGCAACGGAAAATGCTTTGCGGTCTCAGCTAGTGGAATATCAATTGCAATACCGAATTGTTGCGAATAAATGTAAAACACAGGAAATACATTCCAGTGCGTATAGGAAATATCAGATACGATGGAAGAGTCGGTTACTACAGAAAACGGGATATATTGAAGAAAAAATCTAGAAAATAGAAAAAAAGAAATTTGTAAAGTTGGATCTTCTTACAGTCGTATTCCATAAAGACGTGAGTTGAAATAAGTATGAACTGATCTGTAAAGTATGGAATCAAGTCGCCTTAAGTGAAGGTGTGATTATCTCGGAAATGTGATAGGGTGAGAAGGTACTGGTTATTGAGGATTAATGACACAGTTGTTATAGTGCTTTATTGCGAAAGGGATAATCCGAAGAATTAAATATAATTTTGGAGCTAGAAGGGAACATTACAATGAACATACAAATATTCGGAACTAAGAAATGCAACGACACAAAGAAAGCCGAGCGTTTTTTCAAAGAGCGCGGCATCAAGTATCAGTTTGTAGATATGAAGGAAAAAGGCATGAGCAAAGGAGAATTTAATTCTGTAGCTCAGGCAAATGGTGGACTGGAAAATATGATTAATTGGGATGGCAAAGACAAGGATTTATTAGCTTTGATTAAATACATTGCTGATGAGGATAAGCTTCAGAAAGTGATGGAAAATCCATCTGTAATTAAGACACCAGTGGTCAGAAATGGAAAACTTTCTACGCTCGGTTATCAGCCGGAGATATGGAAGAAGTGGCAATAGAAAAGCTGGGAGGAAACATGAAAGAATGACTTATTATGATCAAGAAAACCAGTTTTTACGCCAGCGGCTGCAGAAAGAAATCCCAATTTTGACAGCATTAATTCAGAATTTATATCAGGAACTGGACCGGAAATTTCATTTGAATGGAGCAAAAATACCGGTAACATTTGGATTTGAGACCGATTCTCTGGGATCCTATACAAGGCAGAGTGCTCATGAAAAGGAACATTTTCATTTTTCCCTGCTCTTTGTTGCGTATGGAGTCAACAATCCGTTGTCAAAAGAGGACCGTATCGATTTATTCAAGCATGAATATGCGCATTACATGCAGTACAATATGCGGATACCTGAGAAGTATAAATGGCAGGCTGGAACACATGGAAGTGCGTGGAAATATTGTTGTTCTCTTATAGGTGCAGCACCGACACCTTATTATAAGGCAGGAGAGGCGCTGTTGGATCATAACTATGATAAAGTATTAAAAAGCCGGATTCATGATAAGACAGTGCCGATTCGAGATACGTATCAGCGCCAGCAGAAAGCACAGAAGCAGAAGGATGAAGTTGTTCAATATAAAATTGGAGACAATGTCACACATCCGAAATTCGGAGATGGAATCGTAGAAAAGATTAATCTGAGATCAGGCGGAGTGCATCTTCATATTCGGTTTAATGGTGAGGTGAAATGTATTGATCAGAAGTGGTTGATGAGGAGGAAATATACATAGGTTTATAAAAATTTCAGAAAGACAACATGGCAAAGATACTACAAATTATTATAGTAAAAATAAAGGAGGAACCTAGCTATGGACATATCTGATTTTATAGGAGCTGCAAAAACCTTTCACGTCCTTGGAATAAAGGTCACAAAAGATGGCGACCTCATAAATGAATGGTACAGCGAACCCGAATGCCGTAGAAATATCTATTCTGCAACGAAGAGCTTCACATCCTGTGCAGTTGGTTTTGCTGTCCAGGAGGGATTATTGTCCTTGGATGAAAAACTGACCGATGCCTTTCCTGAAGATTTACCCGATGTGATCGATGATAATCTGAAAATGGCAACGGTTCGAGACCTGCTTACGATGTGTTTAGGACAGGAACAGGGCAGCCTTATGGGAGAACAGCGGCCATTATACCAGGAGGATGACTGGGTAAAAATGTCTTTGGCGATTCCGTTTCAATATAAGCCAGGTACACATTTTGTATATAATAATGTTGGTCCCTACCTGGCAGGCATTCTTGTACAGAGACGTTCCGGATGCGATCTGGTCTCTTATCTTACACCAAGGCTTTTTAAACATCTTGGAATCAAGCGGCCGACATGGGAGACGGATCCTCTTGGAAACAGTTTTGGCGCAGGTGGATTGTTCCTTACACTTTCTGAACTTCATAAATTCGGATTGTTTTACCTGAATAAGGGAAAATGGAATGGAAAACAGATTTTATCCGAAAAATGGATAGAAGAAAGTACAGCAGCATCCGATACAGACAATTATGGTTATCTTTTCTGGAGAGGAAAATACAATTCCTACCGGGCGGATGGAAAATATTCTCAGATTTCCATGATCCTTCCGGACAAGAATGCGGTTATTTCGATGGTCGCAGAATGCCGGAACGGGGAAGAACTTATGAGTGCTTTGTATGATTTGGTATGTGCAAAGTTATAGATTATTATTGCATAATTGTGAAAAAGGAAGGACCAAAAGAGCTCAAACAGCTCGTCTATATAAGATAGATGGGCTGGATTCCGAAGCTGATGAAGGTGCTGGAATTGATCTTGGAAGAAGGAAAATAATTGCCGATCCTCCGTTCCTGTGCTGAAATGATTCCGGCAAAAGATACAGGATTATGGATAAATTATATTTGATTGGAGATGGAGAAATGTTATTTATATGTTACCCAAAATGCTCAACCTGCCAGAAAGCGAAAAAATGGTTAGATGCACAGAAAATAGAATATACCGAGCGCAACATCGTGGATGTGAATCCAACCTGCGGTGAGTTAAAGGAATGGTATTCTAAGAGCGGCTTTCCACTTAAAAAGTTCTTTAATACCAGCGGCCTTCTTTATAAAGAAATGAAACTGAAGGACAAACTTCCTGCCATGAGCGAAGAGGAACAGCTGCAGCTTCTTGCCACGAATGGTATGCTGGTGAAACGCCCGCTGCTGATCGATGGTGATACCGTGCTGATCGGCTTTAAGGAAGCAGAATGGTCTGAAAAGCTGGGATGATTGGAGAAAGATTGGGAGTCAGATGAACGGATAGAGTAAATTCATTGCCGCATTTTCCCTTCTGTGCTAAAATGGTTTCCGGTATGAAAATTTAAGCAAAGAGAGGAACATGAAAATGAACGAAAAACGTACCGGCCTGTTCGAGAATGGCCTGATCTGGTTTGGGGCAGGTGTCTCGATTGCCGAAATCCTGACCGGAACCTACCTTGCACCGCTCGGCATGGGAAAAGGTCTGGCAGCGATTCTTATCGGCCATATCATCGGATGCCTGATGCTGTTTCTGGCAGGCGTGATCGGCGGCAGGGTCAGAAAAAGTGCCATGGAAACCGTAAAAATGAGTTTTGGACAGAAGGGAAGCATCCTTTTTGCTGTCCTGAATGTATTGCAGCTCGTTGGCTGGACCGCCATCATGATCTATGACGGAGCGCTCGCCGCAGACGGCGTAATGCATACGGGCAGATGGATCTGGTGCCTTGTGATCGGAGTCCTGATTATTCTTTGGATTGTGATCGGAATCACGAATCTTGGTAAAATCAACACGGTTGCCATGGCAGCATTATTTCTGCTTAGCCTGATCCTGAGCAAGGTCATCTTTGCCGGAGGCGGAGCAGGAGCACCATCGGATGACAGTATGACATTCGGTGCAGCAGTAGAACTTGCGGTTGCGATGCCGTTATCCTGGCTGCCGCTGATCAGCGATTACACAAGAGAAGCAAAAGAACCGGTCAAAGCAACGGCCATCAGCGCGGTTGTCTATGGAATCGTCAGCTGCTGGATGTATGTGATTGGAATGGGAGCAGCGATCATCACCGGAGAATATGACATCGCGCAGATCATGCTGAAGGCAGGCCTTGGTATTGCGGGCCTTCTGATTATTGTATTTTCAACAGTAACAACGACATTTCTGGATGCCTACTCCGCAGGAATTTCCAGCGAGACTGTCGTAAGCAAATGGAATGGAAAGCATGTGGCCATCGTTGTCACCGTCATTGGAACCATCGCAGCGATTGTATATCCGATGGACAACATCACAGATTTCCTCTATCTGATCGGCTCGGTCTTTGCACCGATGATCGCAATCCAGATTGCCGACTTTTTCCTGCTGAAACGGGACAAGAGCAGCCTGGCCGTACATATTCCGAATCTGATCATCTGGGTGATTGGATTTGTGGTATACCGAATTCTGATGAACATCGACATGCCGCTGGGAAACACTCTGCCGGATATGGTGATTACGATTGTAATCTGCCTGATCGTTGGAAAATTTGTTTCATAAAAAGTGAATAAAAAAATCAGATGACTGTTCTGCCTGCATTTGAGCAGGCGGGGCAGTCATTTTGTGTGCCGAGCATGGCACTAATCTTGCTGGTGCAAGTCCAGTCACGGGTATTTACCGTCAAGTGTAGCGAATCACAAGTCAGTATCAGTAACGGTATGGATGGAGGAAGTGGTGTAGCAAAGTTCTTGAGCCTACGAACAGAAACTTGATCAGGCGATTAGGTGGGTGAGATTGCAAATCAAATCGAAGCCCAAATGGTAAACGTAAACCGAATATGTAGTAGCAATAATTCATACCTTTTTAGCTGTATTTTGTATCGTAAACAGAAAGAAAATGCACTATAATCCAAGGCAATGAAAGTACTTAAAAAGTAGTTTCGTTGCCTTGGTTCCATTTTTAGAAAGAATAATACTTAGGTGGGAAAATTCCCAGGCGCTGTGTGGAGTTTTCTGTAAGAAGCCGGGGAAAGACCGCACTGTTTCTTGAAAAAGGAAGAAAAGTGGTGAGGGTCTAAGAACCCAAGCTGTGTGGAGATGGCAGAAACAGGAAGAGTGGTGCGGCTTAGCATGGACTGGGCCAGCTTGCACTTCTGGGACAGGTAATACTGGTAGGGAGCAACATGATATACCTCCTGGAACAGGTGGATGAGCCTGGAGCGGGACAGGGAAACGGTATCTGCCAGATGATCCAAGGACAGACTTTCTGTTAAGTGCATATCGATATAATTGCGGATCGCCAGTGCAGTAGGATTGATGGGAACTTTGTTTGCCAGAAAATCCGCAAGCTCCTGAATATATTGATGGAGCAGTACAGCCAGCTTGTCAGCAGAGTGTACAGGGTCGGCGGTAAAGGCATCAAGGATCCGGGTCAGAGGTGTTTCGTTATGGAAGCGGGGGATCAGGGTGACACCGTCTAAGCCGTAATCGGAGAGAAGATGCTGTACCAGACTGCCGCTGACATTGAACCAGATCTTGGTCCAGGGATCAACTTTGTCTGAATAGTAGTGGTGGTAGGTGCCGGCAGTAAGGATATAGGCATCTCCGGCATTTACAGTGAGGATACTGCCGTTTCGCTCGATATGTCCACGGCCGCTTAAAACGTATTCAAACACACACAGGGGTCTGCGATAAACCAGGATCTCATAGGCAGGATCCGGGTAAGTGATACCGGCCATGATGGGAGAAAAGCTTTCCGCGGTAGGGCCGGTGTAGACAATGTATTTTTCAATCTGTGTGCGTGTAATTTCCTGAGGCATGGTGGTTCCTCCATTTTTTGAAAGCAAATTGCAATAATGTAATAACAGCATTGTAGTAAAAAGGAGCAAGCCTGTCAACTATGGCTTTCACTATATAAAATAAAAATGAAATCAACCCAAATAAATGATCACAGGAGGACAAAATTATGACACAAATACCCAGACCGGAGCATCCCCAGCCCCAGATGAAGAGGGAGCATTGGAAAAACCTGAATGGAGAATGGGATTTTTCCTTTGACTTTGGATGCAGCGGCATAGATCAGAAATGGCAGGAAGGAAAGACAGATTGGGAGAAGAAGATCCTGGTGCCCTTCTGCCCGGAAAGTGATCTGAGCGGAATCGGCTATAAGGACTTTATCCCCGGCGTATGGTATCACCGCACCATCACATTGACAGGGGAGGAGCTGAAGGGAGATCTTCTCTTACACTTCGGCGCAGTGGACTATGATGCAAGAGTATGGATCAATGGAGTAGAGGCAGGCAGACACCAGGGCGGTTATGTTTCCTTTACGTTTGATATTACAAAGCTTGTAAAGGAAGGAGAAAATGACATTACGCTTTTTGCAGCAGATGATGTGAGAAGCGGAAAGCAGCCCAAGGGAAAGCAGAGTCATTTCTTCTACTCCAGAGGCTGTGATTATACCAGAACGACAGGTATCTGGCAGACGGTATGGCTTGAGTGGGTACCGGAAAGCTACATTGAAAAAGTGCAATATTATCCAAACCTGGCAGAGGCAACTCTGGGAATTAAGGCGGTAGTAAAGGGGCAGGGCACACTGGAAGCAAAGGCCTTTTATGGGGGAGAGCCCTGTGGCAGCGTAAGCGCAAAGTCAGAGGACGGCACCGTTACCATGACACTTCCTTTGTCCCGTCTGGAAAAGTGGGAGCCGGGTCATGGCAGACTGTATGACCTTACATTAACCTATGGAGAAGATAAGGTAGAAAGCTACTTTGGTATGCGTGAGGTAAGACTGGATGGAGAGAAATTCCTCATCAACGATAAGAGCGTGTTCCAAAGACTGGTGCTGGATCAGGGCTTCTATCCGGATGGCATTTACACAGCGCCTACAGAGGAAGCACTTGTCAAGGATGTGGAACTGTCCATGGCTGCAGGCTTCAACGGCGCAAGACTCCATCAGAAGGTATTTGAGCCTCTGTTCTTGTATCACTGCGATAAAGCAGGCTATCTGGTATGGGGCGAGCAGGGCTGTTGGGGACTGGATTACAGCAATCCCGCAGCATTAAAATATTTCCTGCCTGAGTGGATGGAAGCCTTGGAGAGAGACTTCAACCATCCCGCCATCATCGGCTGGTGTCCGTTTAATGAGACATGGGATTATGAGGGAAGAAGGCAGGATGACAGCTTACTGGCCAATGTGTATAAGATGACAAAGCTGTATGACACCACCAGACCCTGCATTGATACCAGCGGAAATTATCATGTGGTGACGGACATCTATGACTTACACAATTATGAGCAGGATCCGGCAAAGTTTGCAGCAACCTACGAGTCCTTTAAACAGGGAGGTGATTTGGAAGATAATCATGGCTACAGGCAGACACCTGTAAAGGGTATCCCTACCTTCATCAGTGAGTATGGCGGTATCAAGTGGGACGAGGAAGGTGTTGAAAAGGATGGCTGGGGCTATGGTGCAGGTCCTGCTACCAAGGAGGAATTCCTGAACCGATATAAGGGACTGACCGATGCCCTTTTGGACAATCCCCATATGTTTGCCTTCTGCTATACCCAGCTGTATGATGTGGAGCAGGAGTTAAACGGTCTGTATACCTATGAACGTAAACCCAAGTTTGATATGGATGTGATAAAGGCAATCAATGCCCGTAAGGCAGCAATCGAGGATTAAAAGCATCCCGCAGAGTATAAAAGAAAGCGTGTGAGAGACATTGGGATCTGACCCTCTTACAATTTATTTGGTGCCTTGATCCTGCTGCTTTTTTTCTTCCGCAGAACAGAAAAAGCGTATTTTTATCATAAGGGTCAAGTTCAAACTGAAAGCGTACAATAGAAGCCAATCCATCGATCCCCCGGCGGAGATCCGTATAACCGGGGGCCAGATAAACTTTTTTGAAGTGTGAAACAGCGGCATCATTCAACATGACTAAATGACTCTACCAGACAAGGGAGCAACTGAAGAAAATATATCTGCCGAAAGTCCAAAAGGAACAAAAATTCCGACTATTAAAAAGTAGTTAAAAACCCTTAGTAGTAACCCATTCTCTATTACTACCAATTTTACTACTAACAGGTAGTAACAACTTGCTAAATTCTGCTCTGATTTGCCACAATCTGTAATTTCAGAGCATATCACAATAACCCCGGAACCCCTTGCAAAACAGGGCATTTCTGGGCAAAACAAGGAGAAATAAAACAATGATTCGAGTACTTTTCGTTTGCCACGGCAATATTTGCCGCTCGACTCTTGCTGAGAGCGTATTCACCCACAAAGTAAATTCCCTCGGCCTTACCCACAATTTTGAAATTGACAGCTTCGCCACCAGCCGCGAGGAGATCGGCAATCCGCCGCACTACGGGACAGTCAATAAACTGCGCGAGGAGCACATTCCGCTCGTGCCGCATCACGCGAAGCAGATTACATGGAAGGATTACGAGTGCGCCGACTACATCATCGGCATGGATACCGCGAATATCCGCAATCTGAACCGGATGCTGAAAAATGATCCGGATGGAAAGGTTTACAAATTTCTTTCCTTCACCGGTTCCGGCCGCGATATTGCGGATCCGTGGTATACGGGAGATTTTGAGGCGACGTACCGCGATGTCGTGGAGGGATGCAACGGCTTTCTGGCGTATCTGCGCCGGGAAGGAAAAATCTGAAAAACAAAAAGCGCCGAAAACAAGGCCAGTGCCCATTTGCAGAGAATGCGGCACTGGCCTTTTACTATAAGAAAATCCTATAGCCACTCCAAAGAATTAGCAATTAGACGTAACCAGACAGATATGGTATGATAACTGCATAGAAAACATAGCGAAATAATAGGAAAACAAAAGCTTTCCTATTTGAAAATTCATTCGATAGAACACGCGAAAGAGAGGCAGAAAATCAATGGCGAATTATGATTATGAGATTGTAAATGGAAGAAAAATCCGCGTAAGACTAAAAGAAACCGTATCGGAGATCGACAAAAACGGCTATTTCCGCAGACAGCCGAATCACTCCACGACTCCGTTCGGCGACGGTGAAAACGATCTGAAGGCAGAAGGTAATAAGAGATACCGTCTCGTCTGGGCAAAGCTGTGCCACTGGTCCAACCGCGCGGCGATCGTAAGAGAGCTGGAGGGCCTGGAAGATCAGATTTCCGTCAATATGGTAGAACATGCCCCGCATGAGAAAAACCTTGGCTGGGAATACGTTTACAATGAAAACAACATCGACCCGGTGTTCGGTGATCAGTTCCTCTCTGAGGCGTATTACCGTGCTGATGATGATTACCAGGGAAGAACGACCGTTCCGGCGCTGATCGACACAACGACGGGAAAGGTAGTCAACAACGATTACAACTGGCTGACCACTTATTTCGAGGTCAACTTCCGCCCATGGCACAAAAAAGGCGCGCCGGAGCTGTATCCGGTGGAGCTGCGGGAAGAGGTTGACAAGATGAATCTCTGGCTCTTCGATAATATCAACAACGCGGTATACCGCAGTTCCTTCTCCAGAAGCAACGAAGGCCATTTCGACGGTGTGAACACCTTCTTTGCAGATTTTGCCGTGCCGCCGGCAGACGCCAAGGGAAGAATTGAGGGAGAGGAAGACGGCTTCCGCGCCAGCACACACTACGATCTGGCACTTCCGAAGATTGACTGGGATGCACAGTGGAAGGTTTCGACCGAGCGCGCCTACCTGTCCTCGGACCCGACCCATCCGATCTATCTTGGAAACAACCGCAGATTCGATATCGACCCGACCTGGTACGATCTGGGCGCAGAATCTCCGAAAAAAGAGGAGAAAGAAACGCCGCCGTCCTGCGGATGCTGCTGCGGCTGATCAAATCATAGATAAAAAATAGAAAACACCGTTTCAGAGGCAGATTTCCAAAAGGAAATAAACTTCTGAAACGGTGCTTTTTTCCGACGCACAAACTGCAAAAGGAAGGGCATGAAATCCGCTTATCGTCCGAAATGGAAAAATCCCTTTTTCTCATACGGCTCACTCGTATACGAAACCAGCTCATATCCGATGTCCTTGATCTGCTGTTTCAGATACGGAATATCGAGCGGCGCTTCGCTGATGACAATGGTCTCGCCGTTTTTTGCAGAAGAGTTTACTTTCTTTGGAGAGCAGCTCTTGCGGACTACATCATTCATATGGGATTCGCACATGCCGCACATCATACCATCAATTTTTAAGACTGTTTTAATCATACAATACCTGCTTTCTTCCGGGAATACAGCGAAACGAAAGCGTGCCGGACTGTATTCCTGGAGTTTGATGAAAAATTTGAAATCACATACCCTATAGGGGTATCTAAAATATAGCGCGGATGAAAAGAAATGTCAATAAGCTGATAAAATATGATAATTATTATCATTTAAAAAGGAAAAATACGGTCATGGAAGGGCGATTCGCCGGCAGAACATGGAAACTTGCCGGAATCGCAAAGTTCGTGTTACAATTGGGGCAGCAGAGCAAAACAAGAGAGGAGACAAAAAATATGCTCTCACAGATGAATTACCGAAAAGAAACACAGCCCCACGGTGATGAGCTTTTTCCGCTGAGCATTCACGTTTTCGAGACAGACCTGCAGAGTACCGTGCGGGTGTACTGCCACTGGCATGAGGAAGTGGAGCTCTTTTATGCAGTAAAGGGCGAAGCTGTTTTTCATATGGATACCGAAACCTTTCTCCTGCGGGAAGGGGAGACCGCCTTTGTTAATGCAAACCGTCTGCATGAGGTAGAGGGAATCGACGGACAGGAATTTACGTTTCTTGCCGTTGTATTCCAGCCGCGTTTTCTGTCCGGCACATCGCTTGACCGGATCCAGCAGCAGTATATCGAACCAGTGCTGTCCTCCGAGATCCGTTTTCCATCCAAGACAGAGCGGGGGACACGCCTTGCAGAAAAAACGGCACAGGCCATGCAGGAGATCCGAAATCTGCAGGAAAGAAAAGAACCGGGCTGGGAGCTGCTGTTAAAAGCGGAACTTCTGAAAATCTGGCAGGGATATTACAGTGCGGCAGAAAAGAACGGCGGAAAAACGGATGCCTCGACGAATTACCGTGTCAGCAGAATGAAAGAGATCCTCACATACATGAATGCTCATTTCTGTGAGGATCTCGAAATCGCGGAACTGGCGAGCCAGTTTCATATGAGTGAGAGCGCTTTCTGCCGCTTCTTTAAGTCGATTATGCATATTTCCGCCGTGACGTATGTCAATAACCTGCGGATTGCCGAGAGCTGCCGGCTGCTGCTTTCCACCGAGGAGGCGATCAGCAAGATTGCGAGCGACTGCGGATTCCGAAATATCAGCTATTTTAACCGCGTCTTCCAGGAACGCATGCACCAGACGCCGGGGCAGTTCCGCAGTTTATCCGCAGAAAACCGTACTGCGATATAAGATTCGGAACTTATGCAGGCTTCTGCGATTGGAATGCACGCCGCAGGAAGAAAAGTCCGGTTATATCAGCTAGTGCCCAGCCGATCGGAATGGCGATCCAGATTCCGGCAACGCCAAGCGCCGTGGCGGAGAAAAGGTATGCCAGCGCCACACGCATGCCAAGCGAAATGACGGTCAGAACAACCGACATCTCGGCGCGTTTGACAGCGCGGTAATACCCGTACAGCAGAAACAGCCATCCGATGCCGAGATAGAACGAGCCTTCCAGCCGCAGGTACTGTACGCCGATCGCGATGACCTCCATTTCTGATGCTTTCACGAAAATCTGCATCAGCGGATGCGTGAACAGATTGACAAGCAGAGAAATGACGATGGAAAAAGCAGCGCTCAGTGCAAAAGCATCTTTCGTGCCGCGCCGGATCCGCTCGTGATTTCCGGCCCCGTAATTCTGTGCGGTGAAAGTGGAGTAGGCATTTCCGAAATCCTGCACCGGCAGATAGGCAAAGGTATCAATTTTCACCGCGGCCGCAAATGCCGCCATGACCGCCGGACCGAAGCTGTTGACGAGCCCCTGTACCATCAGAATGCCGAAATTCATGACCGACTGCTGAATGCAGGTCATCGAAGAAAGATTCAGAATCTCTTTTAAAATGGAATGGCTGAAACGCCATTCTTTTTTTGACGGCAGCCACATGCGGCAGCGGAGCAGCACATAGAGCAGAATACCGACGGCGGACACATACTGCGCAAGAACCGTAGCGAGCGCCGCGCCTGCGATGCCGAACGGCAGTACAGCGACAAAGAGCAGATCCAGTGCAATGTTCAGCACAGCAGAGACAGCGAGAAAAATCAGCGGCACAGAAGAGTTTCCGAGCGCGCGCAGCATACAGGAAAAGAAATTGTATACGGATGTTGCAATAAGGCCGGCAAAGATAATCAGAAGATACGTCCGCATGCCGGGACGGACTTCATCCGGGACGCGAAGAAACGTAAGGATCGGCTCGATGCCTGCATAAACAGCGAGATTCAGCACGAGCGTAACGGCAAGGATCAGCAGAAACGCGTGGAGAATTGAAAGTTTTAAAGAAGAAAGATCTTTTCGTCCCTGATAAATCGAAAAGAGCGCACCGGCGCCCATCGACAGGCCGAGAAAAATGGAAGTCAGAAACGTCATCAGCGTATAGGAGGAGCCGACGGCGGCGAGCGCATTGCTTCCGAGAACGCGTCCGACGATCAGGGTGTCGGCAATGTTGTAAAACTGCTGCAACAGATTTCCTGCGATCATCGGCAGGGCAAACAGGATAAGAGAGCGGGAGATTTTCCCACGGGTCAGATCGTAATACATAAAGAAACTTCTTTCCGAACATAATTATTAATATTATAACATAAAAAATCAAAAAATGTCAATTTGCAGGATGAAGTGTACAAAAGTGCAATTGTCAGAAAATTTCGAAAAATCGAAGTTTATAAAATTTTTACAGATTTTGGGACATGTTCTGTAAAAAAACGGAAGATTTTCAGTTGATTTTTTTGGCCTTTTATGTATAATTAGAGTAGAAGAGGCCGGCTGGTCCGGTTTCTTAAAAAGGATACCTTCAAATTTTTGCATTTTGCAGAATGAAGCAGTATTACTATCAAAGGAAAGAGGTTAATTACAAGATGGCACAGATCGATTTAACAAAGTATGGCATCACCGGTACCACAGAAATTGTGTACAACCCTTCTTATGAGCAGTTATTTGAGGAAGAGACAAAACCAGAGCTGGAAGGCTATGAAAAAGGCCGGGAGACAGAGCTTGGTGCAGTTAACGTTATGACCGGTATCTATACAGGCCGTTCACCGAAAGACAAATACATCGTTGTGGACGAGAATTCGAAAGATACTGTATGGTGGACTTCTGATGAGTACAAAAACGATAACCATCCGGCAACCCAGGAAGCATGGGCAGCAGTAAAAGAGATCGCAAAAAAAGAGCTCTCCAACAAAAGACTGTTCGTTGTAGATGCATTCTGCGGTGCAAATAAAGATACCCGTATGGCTATCCGCTTCATCGTTGAGGTAGCTTGGCAGGCACATTTCGTAACTAACATGTTCATCAAACCTACAGCAGAAGAGCTTGAGAACTTCGAGCCGGATTTCGTTGTATACAACGCATCCAAAGCAAAAGTTGAGAATTACAAAGAGCTGGGTCTGAACTCTGAGACAGCAGTAGTATTCAACATCACAAGCCGTGAGCAGGTTATCATCAACACATGGTACGGCGGAGAGATGAAGAAAGGTATGTTCTCCATGATGAACTACTATCTGCCGCTGAAGGGCATCGCTTCCATGCACTGCTCTGCAAACACAGACCTGAACGGTGAGAACACTGCAATCTTCTTTGGACTTTCCGGAACAGGAAAAACAACACTTTCCACAGACCCGAAACGTCTTCTGATCGGTGATGACGAGCACGGCTGGGACGACAACGGAGTATTCAACTTCGAGGGCGGCTGCTATGCAAAAGTTATCAACCTGGACAAAGAGTCTGAGCCGGATATCTACAATGCAATCAGACGTGACGCTCTGCTTGAGAACGTTACTGTTGATGCAGAAGGCAAAATTGACTTCAATGATAAGAGCGTAACCGAGAATACTCGTGTATCTTATCCGATCAACCACATTGAGAACATCGTTCGCCCGATTTCTTCTGCACCGGCAGCTAAGAATGTAATCTTCCTGTCCGCAGACGCATTCGGCGTACTTCCGCCAGTATCTATTCTGACACCAGAGCAGACTCAGTACTATTTCCTGTCCGGATTTACTGCAAAACTTGCAGGAACCGAGCGCGGAATTACCGAGCCGACTCCTACCTTCTCTGCATGCTTCGGCCAGGCATTCCTGGAGCTGCACCCAACCAAATATGCAGAAGAGCTTGTTAAGAAAATGGAGAAGAGCGGAGCAAAAGCATACCTGGTTAACACAGGCTGGAACGGAACCGGAAAACGTATCTCCATCCGTGATACCCGTGGAATCATCGATGCAATCTTAAGCGGTGCTATCAACGAAGCTCCGACGAAGACTATTCCGTACTTCAACTTCGAAGTTCCGACTGAACTTCCGGGCGTTGATCCGGCTATCCTGGATCCTCGCGATACCTATGCTGATGCTTCCGAGTGGGAGACCAAAGCACTGGATCTGGCTGAAAGATTCATCAAGAACTTTGCAAAATATGAAGGAAACGCTGCTGGTAAAGCACTTGTTTCCGCTGGTCCGCAGAAATAAATTTTCTGAATTGACCGAAAGGAAGCCCCTGACATGAAAGTGTCAGGGGCTTTCTTTTATGAAAATATCTGGAGAAATAAAATAGTTTCCTGCCCGAAAGTACAGACTGATGGGACAGGAAACTATTTTACAGCACACTCTAAAATAATGCAAAAAATTTCAGCACCACAGAGCGTGAATTGTTGCGTCACTGGTTTTCGCCGTACCCTGATACGCCTTCAAAATAGAAAATAAGGCAGATCAGCAGGACAAGAGCAGTTCACGTACCATTTCTGCATCAAAGGTAACAGAGGAAACATGGTTGACTTCTATCTGATATAACGCATTTGCTGCGATATGCTCAGCAGCCTGCTCAAGATCACGAATACCGCTTGTGTTTTCGTGGCAGGAGATTACGGCATCGAGTCCTTCCGGCGTCAGAATGCATTCTTTTTCTTTCATACCGATACGTTTTAACACCTTTGGAAGTGCATAGCGGGAGAAAATGATTTTCTTTTCTTCCGGTGTGTAATCCGGAATTTCAATCACAGCGAAGCGGGACATCAGCGGAGCACTGATCTGGTCCTTGTCGTTTGCGGTTGCAATCGGGTATACACCGACGGTCGGGATCATACATTCGATATAGTTATCGGTAAAACCAAGATTATCAAGAAGGGTCAGCAGAACATCTGCCGGGTTTCCGTTTCCTTTGCCGGAGGCAGCCTTGTCGAGCTCATTGATGATAAAGACGAGGTTGGATTCACCAGCCATGGAAAAAGCATCCATGATGATTCCCGGTTTTGCGTTTGCGTAGATGCGGGAACTTCCGGTCAGCTGTTCCGGGTCATTAATCGAACTCATATCGAGTGTTGTCCACGGTAATTTTAAGATACGCGCAACGGCATAAGCAATCTGCGATTTTCCGGTTCCGGCAGGACCGATCAGTAACAGACCATAGGCCGGCAGCGTATGAGTCCGGTTAATCTGAATGATGGTTTCGATAATTCTCTGCTTCACACGTTCCATGCCATACAGTTCTTCATCGAGGATCCGGCGTGCTTCCACTGGATCAATGGCTTCAAAATAGTTGCTTTTCCATTGAATATTCATCATCATGGAGAGGGCGCGCTGCGCGTGACGACGTTCTTCGGGAGAGACTTCGTGGGAACGGGCAACAGCGAGGTTTCGACGAGCCCAAAGGCGGATATTATCCGGCAGCGTTCTTCCGGCACAGTTCATAAAATCAGTGATGGATTGGATGCTGGTGAGCTTCATGCTGTCACCGGTTTCCTCCTGATCCTCATCCTCAACTTCTTCTTCCGGTGCATTGCTGGCGAGGAGACGCTCAATCATAAACTGTAAAAATCCATCCTCAGCCGAAAGCTTTGCGCCGCCACCGAAAGCGATCTCGCGGATTTTGTAAACTGCATAACCGTCGGATGTTTGTGTGCCGGAAAGGCGGACATTGATATGGTTTTCACCGAGCCATTTTAAAAGGCTGACAAAACGGGCATCAATCTGGAGAATATCGGCGATGAAGGTTTCTTCTTCGTTTTTAAATTCAAACGAGGTCCGTTTGGATGGGTTTGTGAAAATACCACAGGGATGATGCGGGAAAGCCTTCTCTTTTGTATCCAGAATTAGGATCGGCTGATCCGGAGAAGTAAACGGTGCATTTGTGCGGAAAACAGTATACGTACATTCGGAAACTTTTGCTTTTTCCGGGGAATTGCTGAAATCAAAAACGGGCATGACAGAACCTCCTAATAAAATAAGTGCTTATTGGTACAATAAAAACAGTGTAGCACGAATTAAAAAATCCTGCAATCAATATGCAGAATTTTGTATTTTTATGCTATGAAAATATTGGGCAAGCGGATATTCGAAATGGAAGCAGGGGACTTACTAGATTCGGTTAAATTTTCGGAAGGCATAAAAAAGCCCTCCGGGCAGGATCACACTGCGGCGGAGGGAAATTATGTCATCAAAGCAAGCTGTCGTAAGAAAGAAGCTCGCAAAACAGGAATCTTTTTTACACTGAAAAAGGAATGGCATCAGGAAACAGCGCTGGTTTTGGAAAAGCCCGGAAGCTGTACCAGCACGATCGCTGCAAACATCAGAATACAGCCGGAGAGCTCGCGACCGGAGAGTGCCTGATGAAGGAAAATCCAACCGGCGAGAACGGAAAAAACGGATTCCAGGCTCATCAGCAGAGAAGCCATGGTGGGATTTAATCCTTTCTGCCCGATAATCTGCAGGGTATAGCCGACACCAGAAGAGAGAATTCCGGCATAGAGAATCGGTATCCAGGCGTGCAGAAGGTTGGAAACGTTTACGGTTTCAAAGAGGGCCATACAGACAGCTGACAGGATCGAACAGGTAAAAAACTGAATGCAGGACATTTTGATGCCGTCGACAAGCGGAGAAAAATGATCAATAACTAGAATATGTATGGTAAATCCGAGAGCACAGGCAAGCACAAGAAGATCGCCCTTCTGCAAAGAGAAGGATCCGTCTGTCATGCAGAGCAGATAGAGACCGGCAACGGCAATGAGAACTGCGAGCCAGACCTTCGGTTGTACTCGTTTTCGGAGGAACAGGCCGCAGACCGGAACAAGGACGATGTAAAGTGCGGTGATAAAACCGGCCTTTCCGACGGTTGTGTACTGAATGCCGATCTGTTGCAGAGCTGAGGCGGCAAACAGTGCGATGCCGCAGAGAATACCGCCCGCCCAGAGCGTTTTTGACTGTGTGCCATTTTCTGACGAAGCATCTGGAGGTAGGGTTCGCTTTTTACACGAGGAGAAAAAGACAATCAGCGGAAGAAGCGTAAGTCCGCCGAGCAGGTTTCGTGCCGCGTTGAATGTAAAAGGTCCGACATAATCCATGCCGGTCTGCTGTGCGACAAAGGCAGAACCCCAGATCGCAGCGGTCAGAAGCAGAAGCGCTGACTGTCGGTACTTATGAGAAACAGTATTCATAATAGAAAAAACCTCCTGAAATTGATACGATATTCATCATAGCACAAACAGATGGAAAAAGCGAACGGAAAAATGTCGGAAAAGACGGAAAAATGGTACAAATAATCATAATGACGAAACAGTGCAGATATTGCGAAAATGGATATGTGAAAAATGAGCAGAACAAAGGAGATTAAAAAGGGAAAAACGAGCAATTCAACCAACACAAAACAAAAAAAGAACACCAAAGACAAAAAATAGACACTGTTTTTCTAACAGTCTTTGTGTATAATGAACTCATCAAGCAAGAACGAAAACCTTAAGGAGGTAAAAAGTATGAAAAAGCGTAACATGAAAGTCCTTGCACTGTTAATGACAGTGACAATGGCAGGAACGATGCTTGCTGGATGTGGAGACAGCGGAAGTACAAGCACCGGTTCATCCGGAGGAGCAACAGCATCCTCCAGCGGAACAGCAGATGCATCAAGCGATGCCACAGCAGCATCTTCCAGCACAGCAGATGCTTCCAGCGAAGATACCACAGGTTCAGATGATGTGGTAGGAGAGCTTCCAAGAAATGAAACTCTTTACTTCGCAGGACAGCAGTGGGGTACCGTCAACGATTACAACCCAATGTCCGCAAACTCAAACAATGCAATGGTTATAGCACAGGGCGATGCTTCACGTGTACTTGTTTATGAAACTCTTTATATGTGGAATCCACTGGATGCAAAAATGTATCCGTTGCTTGCAGACGGAGATCCAGTATGGAACGACAATCGTACCGAGATCACAGTGAAAATCAAAGCTGACGCAAAATGGAATGACGGCACACCGGTTACTGCAAAAGATGTAGCAGCTACCTATCATGCACATGTAGATTACAATTCTTCTACCGGCGCTGAAATGAAGAGCTACATTGCAGATGTTGTTGCACAGGATGACAGTACCGTAGTCTTCAAACTGACAACCGATGACTCCGGCGAAGCAGTTAACCCGGTTCTTGCGGAAAGATATCTGCCGATGCTCTACATCATGCAGGAAAATTATTTAAAGACCGTAGCTGACAGAAACAACAACGATGCTGAAGCAATTAAAATGGATAAGATGGACGATCTGGTAACTTCCGGACCGTACAAAAAATACTTTGACAATGACCAGAACGTAGTTCTGATCCGCGATGATAATTATTGGGGACAGGCAGATTCCATGTGGGGTAAGCTTCCGGTTCCGAAATATATTTCTCACCCGATCTTTAAAGATAACGCAGCAGCTACCACCGCATTCCAGAATGGTGATATTGATGTGGCACAGATATTCATCACAGACCTTCAGAAATTGTGGTTAGAGCAGGATCTTCCGGTTTCTACCTATGTTGATGAAGCACCGTATCAGCTGTGTATGACAATGCCTACCCTGTTCTTTAATACAGAAGTAGAAGGACTGGATCAGGTAGCTGTTCGTAAGGCAATCGCTATGGCAGTTGACTACGATCAGGTTATTTCTTCAGCAATGTCCGGACAGTCTCCTACCTTCGCAGATGTTCCACGTTCTGTCATGAACCCGACCGATGCTGAGCAGGCTATGGTGGATCAGGATGCCTTAAAAGAGTATCAGTGGTCCAATGCCGATGTAGAAGGTGCTAAGAAGCTTCTGGACGATGCCGGAATCGTAGACACCGACGGAGACGGAATCCGTGAGTACAACGGAAAGAACCTTTCCTATAAGGCTGAGTGCCCGACAGGATGGTCTGACTGGAATGCAACCCTTGAAATCGTAGCAGCAGCAGGAAAGAATATTGGTATCAACATTGAGACCTACTTCCCGGAAGCAGCAAACTTTAGCACCGATTACAGCACCGGAAACTTCGAAATCACCATGCAGTCCGGTCCTGGTACATCAGTTGCCAACCCGTACATGAGATGCCGTTTCTTCATGAGCTCTGATTACAACGATCTTGAGGTTAACTTCAGTGGTAACTTCGGTCATTATCAGAACGACCGTGTAGATGAAATCCTTGCAGCAATTCCTCATGAGACCGATGATGCAAAACTGAAAGATTACTATACAGAACTTTCCAAGATTATGCTGGAAGATTGCCCGTGTGTACCGTTGATGTACAGACCGCAGGTATTCCACGAAGTAAACGAGTCCGTATGGACCAACTATCCGCAGAAAGACGATGGAACCAATGTTCCTCCGATGGACTGCACCGATGGTTATGGCGTAGCAGCACTGTACAATCTGGAACTGATTGACGGCTGATTTGCCAAACAGAAAGAAAGCACACACTGAATTGTAACAGAGGCGGCCGGAGCCGGGGTGCTCCGGCCGCTTTTACAAAATCAGAAGGAGGGTTCCTCTATGAAAGGAATGAAAAAGTATTATACGCAGAAGATCATGTGGTATCTTTTGACGTTAGTCTTTGCAGTGCTGCTGAACTTCATTCTTCCGCGTCTGATGCCGGGCGATCCGGTTTCAACTATTGCGTCCAAATCGGTAGAAGGTATGACCGATGCGACTGCAATTCAGAAAGTATATGAAGACTATGCAGCGAAATTTGGTATTAACAAACCAATGTATGTCCAGTTTTTTACCTGGGTAAAAAATGCACTTCGCGGTGATTTCGGCATTTCTTTCAGCCAGTATCCGCGTACCGTATCCGATATTATTTCCAGTTCGGTTCTGTGGACCATATGTTTACAGCTTCCGGCCATTATTGTTGGATGGATTCTTGGTAACCTGCTTGGTGCAATTGCAGCTTACATGAAAGGTGTTTTCGACAAGGCAATCCTTCCGGCATTCCTGTTTATCAGTAACGTACCTGCCTTTGGTATGGCAACCGTACTTTTATTTGTTTTCTCACTGAAATTACATATTGCACCTGCAGCAGGCGGCTATGCGAGCAGTATGATTCCGCATATGAGCCTTGCTTTTATGAAATCTGTGCTTTCACATTACCAGTTGCCGTTCTGGTCTATCGTAATCATCACGATCGGCGGCCAGGCTATTGGTATGCGTTCAATGTCAATTTATGAATTGAATGCCGACTATGTAAAATACAGTCGTTTCCTTGGAATCAAGGATCATACGATTGTGAAATATGTGTTCCGTAACGCAATGCTTCCGCAGATCACCGGTCTTGCAATGTCCCTTGGTACCATGATAGGCGGCAACCTGGTAGCTGAGATGGTATTCAGTTATCCGGGACTTGGAACAACGATGCTCTCAGCAGTTACCGGCCAGGATTATCCGCTGCTTTCTGCCTGTACGTTAATCATTACTATCATGGTTCTGCTGGCCAACCTGCTTGTTGAACTTCTGTATGCAGTCATTGACCCACGTGTCAAAGCATCCCAGCAGGATTAGAAAGGAGAATACGCTATGAAAAATACAATCAAACAGATTTTTCATTCAGGAAAATTCGTGACAGGATTTGTAATCTTCTTGGCAATTCTCCTGACTATTATCATCTATCCGCTTGTTGTGGCAAAAGATCCGCTGGCAATGATCGGAAACGGAAACTTTTTCAAACCGGGTACCTATCTTTCGATTCAGGACACCGTAAATTCCGGCAAAACGTATAAGATGAATGTTGATGCAACCGCATCCATCGTTGAAAGCAAACTGACAATGGACAACCGTTCTATGATGGCAGAATGGCTGGAAAAATACGGCGGTGTAGATGCCAGTGAAATCGATGTTACCGATGCAGAAGGTCTGATTGCTCTCTGGGAGGAAAAATATGACCCAAATGCAGAACAGAAAGGCCTTATCGCAGCAAAAAAGAAAAAATATCAGCGTCTTGACAACGAAATCGACGGTATTTTAGAGGATGTTCCAACCATTATTGCCGAGAAAAATGAAGAGACCGGTGAGCTGGAAGAGGTTCAGAGCATCGACAGCAAGCAGTACATCAATGAAAAAGATGTCATTAACCGTCAGAACTTTGTTCTTGGTACAGATAACTTTGGTCGTGATGTTTTGACTGAGCTGATCTCTGCAACAGGTTCATCCCTGAAAATTGGTCTGGTTGCGGGAATCATTGCAACTGTGATCGGACTGTTCCTCGGACTTCTTGCAGGTTACCTTGGAGGTTTTGTGGACAACCTGATTCTGTTCTTTACCAACTTGTTCACCGTTATCCCATCCTTCGTTCTCCTGATCCTCATCTCCTACAGCGTAGGTGAGTCTCAGAGGGGAATCATGATGGTGGCACTCCTGATCGGAATTACCGCATGGCCGTGGACAACACGTTCTGTACGTTCCCAGGTTATTTCTCTTCGAAACCGTGACCATGTAAACCTTTCCAAACTGTCCGGCCACAGCATGCTGCGGATTGTCCTTACCGACATCCTTCCGTACGTTGCATCCTACGTTGTTATGGCCTTCATTCTCCAGATTTCCTCCGGAATTCTGGCAGAGGCACAGCTTTCTATGATCGGACTTGGACCGGCAACCACAAAGACTGCAACACTTGGTCTTATGATGCAATGGGCAACCCAGTACAATGCACACTTAAACGGTGCATGGTGGGCATATTTCCCGGTTATTCTTGTAATCGCACTTATTTCATTCTCTCTTAACCTGATGAACACCGGTCTTGACCAGGTATTCAACCCGCAGTTAAGAGACTAAGGAGGCAGCTATGGGAAAAGTAATGCTGGAAGTAAACAATCTGAAAACGAAATATGTAACTCGTTTTCATGAAGATGTATACGCCGTAGACGGAGTCTCCCTGAAGATTGAGGAGGGAAAATCCCTCGGTGTAGCAGGTGAGTCCGGCTGTGGTAAATCGACGCTGGCACTGTCCCTGATGGGCTATTATTTCGCACCGCTTCACTACATCAGCGGCGATATTATCGTAGATGGAAGAAAAATTTCCGGAATGAAACCAGACGATGTTCGGAAAAATATTCTGGGCAATGAGATCGCCTACATTCCGCAGGCAGCAATGAATGCTCTGAACCCGACACAGAAAATCATCCGATTTGTAGAAGACGTTATTCATGCGCATGATCCGAAAATGCCGAGAAAGGATATTTATGATCTGGCAAAAGAACGTTTTCAGATCTTAGGCCTGCCGGAGGAGGTACTGCAGAAGCATGCGGTTGAGCTTTCCGGAGGTATGAAACAGAGAACCGTTATCGCAATTTCGACCATTCTTTCTCCGAAGGTACTGATCGCCGATGAGCCATCGTCCGCGCTGGATGTAACTTCCCAGAAAATGGTTATTAAAATGATGCGTGATCTGATGGAAAAAGGATTTATCAAATCCATGATCTTCATCACACACGAGCTGCCGCTTCTTTACAACGTAACCGATGATATTATGGTTATGTATGCTGGACAGATTGTAGAAAAAGGTACCGCAAAAGAAATGGTATTCGATCCGTTGCATCCATATTCCAAAGGTCTGATGGGATCGATCATCGTTCCGGAGGAAGGTGTAAGAGAACAGAAGCTGACTGCAATTCCGGGAACTCCGCCAAACCTGAAGCATCCGCCGGAGGGCTGCCGTTTCGCAGACCGCTGTCCTTATGCACAGCCAACCTGCCGCGGTATGAAACCAGAGGTCATCGAACTGCCGAACGGAAGAGAGTACCGCTGCCTGATGTCTGAGAGAAAGGTTCGGGAGGTGTATGCAAATGCGTGATGGTAAAGAATTAAAACCATGCCTCTCCGGAAGAGGCGTAACGAAAGTGTTTGGCTTTGGCGATGCAAAAACGGTCGCTGTAGACCATGTTGATTTCGATTTTCATGAAGGTGAATTTGTTTCTATCGTAGGAGAATCCGGATCCGGAAAAACAACCCTTTCGAAGATGTTGCTCGGGCTGATCAGCGTAACGGAAGGTGAAATTGATTTCCAGGGTAAACCAAGAGACATCTCGAACGGAAAGAAGAAAAAAGAGTACTGGAAGGGAATTCAGGCGATTTTCCAGGATCCGTTTGCTTCCTACAATATGTTTAAACGTGTAGATTCTGTTCTGCTGGATTGCATTAATATGCGCGGTGACAAGAATCTGCCGAAAGAAGAAAAAGAACGTCTGATGACAGAGGCCTGCAGCTTTGTAAACTTAAAATACGCAGAACTGACAAACAAATATCCATTTGAGCTGTCAGGAGGCCAGATGCAGCGACTGATGATTGCACGTATTTTCCTTCTGAAACCAAAGATTCTGCTTGCCGATGAGCCGACGTCTATGATTGATGCCTGCTCACGTGCAACGATCCTGGATATGCTGCTGAAGTTGCGTGATGAGATCAATATGACGATTATCTTCATCACCCACGATATTGGTCTTGCTTACTATGTATCCGATAATGTTTATATTATGGAGCATGGAAAATTTGTGGAATCGGGACCGGCAGAAGAAGTAATTCTTCACCCGACAGCAGCGTATACCAAACGTCTGATCAGCGATGTTCCAAAGATTTATGAACCGTGGGATCTGACAACAGTATAACAATGGTACGAAAGCTGTTTCCCTGGAATCATGCTTTGCGTCATATATGAGTCTTGCGAAAAGAGAGACGGTGCACGGAAAAAAAGTGTACCGTCTTCTCTTTTTGTCAATAATTTTTCTGAAAAAATTGCTTTTTAAAGAAAAAACTGGTAAAATTAGTAAGGTTACAGAACCGAAAAGAAAACTGGGGGATGAAAAATGCGAAACTGGTTTCGCGGACTGAAACTGAACCAAAAATTTACCGTAACAACGTTGATCTTTATTTTTATTCCGCTTTTTGGCATGATGTGCTTTGGGTTTAGGAGTATCAAAAAGAATGCCATAGATCATGGGGTAAATGAAGCAGTAACGGCAATAGATCTTACCTGTGCGGAGGTGAATGCAAAAGCGAATGCCTGCTCAATGGTTGTAGATACGCTGCAGGAGTATGAACCGTTGGAAAAATATCTTCTTCATCTCAGGAGGGGAGAGGAGATCTCGGAGAGCTATTATCAGCAATTTCGAAACAACAGCATCAGCATAATCGATAAAATGCAGGAGGCAATGCCAGATCTGTACCAGATCCATATTTTTGCCATGGCAGATGGTTTTCTGGAGCAGCAGCCGATCCTGTACCAGAAGGAAAAGATGAAAAACTGCGCCTGGTACCGAAGCTATCAGGGCGGAGGACAGTGGTTTTTTGACATACAGGAAAAAAATATTATCTCCGGTACAAAAAAAGAAGGTTCCCATTTGATGACTTATGTACGGGAACTGCGGGATCAAAGCGGAGGAAGGCTTGGCGTGATCGAGGTATCCATGCGTATGGCAGACATATTTCCCGAAATTTATCGATCCGGTGACAGCAGCTGGGCCTGCTTTGTTGATGAAAATTGGAATTTATATGACTGCGGAAAAACAGCGGCAGCCTGCAAATGGCAGTCCTATCGGGGGCTGATTCTGTTCCGGGCAGGAATCCGTGACAGAAAAGAGAGTCAGCAGAGCGCGGTGATTGACCGGAAAAACGTTGCAATTGTGCTTCGGAAAGTCGATAAACTCAATGGAATGTTTGTAACACTGACCAATTTGGATGATGCAACCGGAAACATGATCAAACAGCAGCAGAGAATGCTGCTTGAATTTGCCGGCTTCGGGCTGCTTCTGATTGTGGTGGTCAATCTGATTGTGCGTGGCCTGCTGAAGGAGTTTTATGACGTCCTGTGTGAGATGCGTCAGATTGACAATGGAACAACAAAGATAAAGGTTTGTTACAGCGCAGAAGAGATGCGGGAAATGAGCTATGGTATCAACGGAATGCTGGAGAGAATTCAGAAACAGAACGAGGAAAGCATCAAAAGGGAGGCAGCGCTGAAAGATACGGCAATCCGGGCAATGCAGAACCAGATTAACGCTCATTTTATTTATAATGTTCTGGAATCCATTAAGATGATGGCTGAGATTGATGAAGAGTATACGATTTCCGATGCGGTAACAGCACTTGGTGAAATGCTGCACTACAATATGCGCTGGAATAAATTTCTGGTAACCGTTCAGGATGAGATGAATTATATTCAGAACTATGTGGAACTGATGAATCTGCGGTATGATTTCACAATTACATTATCTGTTCAGATACCGGAAAATTTGTATCGGCAGGATATCCCCAAGATGTCTCTTCAGCCGATTGTGGAAAATGCAATCACACATGGAATTGAGGAGCTGGATGCAGACGCCGTCATTGAAATCAAAGGAATAGAGCATGAAAAGAGCTTTGAGATTGAAATCACAGATTCCGGAATAGGCATGTCAGAAAAGCAGCTTGCAATTCTGAGACGTAAACTAAGAATGCGCCTGAATTCAGATACACAGCCGAAACATGGAATCGGGCTTCGGAATGTACAGGACAGAATCCACATTCAATTTGGAACAGAGTATGGACTGTCAGTTTATACAAAAGAGCATTGCTATACGAAGGTGAGCATTCATCTTCCCATCACGAGGGGGAAATATTCTCCGATGGATCAAGAGGGTGACGAGAAAGAGGAAGAAAAAGAAAATGAATACACTGCTGGTTGTAGAAGATGAAAAATTGATTCGACAGGGAATCGTGGCGATGATCCGGCGAAGCAGCGTGCCGGTGGAGGAGATTCTGGAGTGTCGAAACGGAGAAGAGGCATTGGAGATTTTGAGAAAACAGAGGGTGGACGTCATGTTCACTGATATCCGTATGCCCAAAATGGACGGTCTGACACTGGTCAACAAAATGGAGGAGCTGTCACAGAAACCTGTTGTTATTGTTTTAAGTGGCTATGATGAATTTTCCTATGCGGTTGAAATGATGAAACATGGAGTTCGGGACTATATTTTAAAACCGATCAAGCGGGAGACGATAGAACAGCTTCTGGAAAATCTGGAACGAGAGCTTTCGGAGACCCGGGAAACGGAAGAAGAGGAAGAACGGTGCTTTTTAAATCAGCTCCGTTATCTGATGATGAATGCAGAAATGGCCGAAGAAAAAGAATGGATGGATATGGAAAGCAGGATCCGGCGCCACATCGGAAACGACAGCTTCCGGATCCTGCTGACCAGCAAGGCAAATGGGGAACGGTTTTCGAAATGCAGCGGAATTCTGCTGGAAGGCGTAGAAGGAGGAGTTCTGTATCTTCTGCCGGAACCGGAGGCAGAGCGGATCATGAAAGAAAAAGATGAGAGATTTTGTCTCGGAGTGGGAAAAGAACATCGTTCTGTGATGGAAATTCCAGAGGCATACCAGGAAGCACTGCTGGCCCGGGAAATGGCATTTATACAGAAAAATCCTGTGGAAGAATATCAGAAAAAATGTTTTGAGGAAAAGCCGGAGCTGGCACAGTTTCAGGAAAAATTTATTCTGCAGGTGCCAACGGACCGGGCAGATACTGTGCTGCGAAAAATGCGGAACTGGTATTTTGAGGCGGCGCATCAGAGGGTCTCCCCCTATCAGCTTCTGACAGTGACGGAAGCAATCTGCAAAGAACTGGATCTTTTTTACCGCATGCCGGAAAAACAGGAAAAATGTCCGCGTCCTCTGCAGTACCGTGATGCAGATCTGTTTCTGGATGCGTTTGAAGAATGGATACACGTTTACAGGGAAAGCCTGAAAAGTCAGACAGCCGGAAAAGAAAAAATGGAAGAGGCGAAGAAGGCAGCGGGTTCAGAGCCGCTGTTAAAGCTGCTTCCGTATAAAAATAAGAAAGCGGGCATTGTGACGACCGGAAATGAAGTGTTCTATGGACGGATTGAGGATAAATTTGGCCCGGTCATCCGGGAAAAGCTTCAGGAATTTGGTGTGGAAGTTCTGGGACAGAAGATTATAGGGGACAATCCGGATAAAATCACGGAGGCAATCCAGGAATGGCTGGATCAGGGCGCCGATTTTGTTGTCTGTACCGGCGGCATGAGCGTCGATCCGGATGATACGACACCGAGCGCGATCAAGCAGACCGGGGCGGAGGTTGTCTCCTACGGCGCACCGGTACTTCCGGGAGCTATGTTCATGTTAGCTTATTATCAGGTAACAGAGGGAGAAAATCCAAGAACTGTAGCTATTATGGGACTTCCTGGCTGCGTTATGTATGCAAAGAGGACTATTTTTGATCTGGTCCTTCCAAGAGTTATGGCAGACGATCAGGTAACAGCAGAAGAACTGGCTGCTTTGGGACCTGGCGGTCTGTGCCTGAATTGTCCGGTCTGTACCTTCCCTAACTGTGGTTTTGGAAAGGGAGTGTAATAGAAATGGAATTTACACATTTTGATGAAAATGGCAATGCCCTTATGGTGGACGTAAGTGAAAAAGCAGAGACAAAGCGGGAAGCTACTGCCAGAGGAAGCATTTATATGAGCCCTGAGTGCTTAAAGAAAGTAAAAGAAGGGACTATGGCAAAGGGAGATGTACTGGGAGTTGCCAGAGTAGCCGGTATCATGGGTGCTAAGAAGACATCTGAACTGATCCCGCTGTGCCATTTGTTAAATCTTACCAAGCTGACGGTGGATTTTACCATAAAAGAAGAAACAAACGAGATCGAAGCAGCCTGTACCGCCCGTACTACCGGAAAGACAGGTGTGGAAATGGAAGCACTGACCGGTGTAAATATTGCCCTTCTTACCATTTACGATATGTGTAAGGCAGTGGATAAGTCCATGGAAATGGGAAATATTTACCTGGAACATAAATCCGGCGGAAAAAGCGGCGAGTTTGTTAATCCCAGAAAGCAGGGCATCTGATGAAAGACAGAATGGGAAGAGAGATCGACTACATGCGGTTTTCCATTACAGACCGGTGTAACCTGCGCTGTAAATACTGCATGCCGGATGGCATTGACTGTATGCCAAGATGGGATGTGTTATCTCTGGAAGAATTTGAAGCCATTGCCATTGCGGCAGCATCATTAGGGATCAAAAAGATCAAAGTTACCGGTGGAGAGCCACTGGCAAGGAAAAGCTGCCCTCAGTTAGTAAAGATGCTTAAAAATATCCCAGGCATTGAAAAAGTCACCCTGACTACCAACGGAGTCCAGTTAGATCAGTATCTGGATCAGCTATTAGATGCAGGACTGGATGCTATTAATGTAAGCCTGGATACCGTAGACCCGGTACTTTATGAGAAGATAACGGGCCGGGACAAACTGTCTGAGGTAATGAAAGTCATTGAAAAAGCAGAAGATCTGCCGGTCCCAGTTAAGATCAATG
>OLRF01000165.1_pt1 | contig 104068 bp, 104 predicted proteins | sample 1672061 | NCBI WGS metagenome assembly OLRF01 (sample SAMEA3136641, study PRJEB25190) | human gut metagenome | reverse complement strand
GGGATTAATCAATAATAGAAATTAATTAATATTTCTATAAGATTAATTATACGAGGAAATTATGTTAGAAAGATTAGAAGAAATAAAAAAACAAGGTTTAGAAAAAATAAATAGTGTTAAATCTAGTAAAGAATTAGAAGAAATAAGAAGAGAATTATTAGGTAAGAAGAGTCCACTTACCGAAGTGTTAAAAACACTTGGTTCATTAGATGTCGAAACCAAAAAACAAGTAGGTATGAAAGCTAATGAAATAAAAAATTACTTTGATGAAAAACTAAATGAAAAAGATAAAGACTTAGTAGATAACGCTAGAGTTACAGATGAAGAAATAGATGTAACATTACCAGGTAAAGAAATAAATAGTACTGGAGCCTTACATCCAATAACCCAAATGTGTTATGACTTAAATGACGCCTTTTTATCCTTAGGATTTGAAGTATATAGTGAGAATGATATCAGTAGTGAAAAGTTTGCTTTTGATAACCTAAACTTTCCTAAAGATCATCCCGCTAGGCAATCAATGGATACATACTGGATAGAGGGAACAGAAGATAAATCTGCTGAAGAAAGATTATGCTTAAGACCACACTTAACAGGAGGTTCCGTAAGATACTTATTAGAACATGGAGCTCCTGCTAGATTCGTATACCCAGGAAGAGTATATAGAAACGAAACAACTGATGCAAGACACGAAAGAGCTTTCTTTCAATATGAAGCTTTAATAGTAGATAAAGATTTATCATTTGCATCAGGTAAAGTAATGATTGAAACAATATTAGAAAAAGTATTTGGCCAAAAAGTAAATGTACGTATGCGTGAAGGATTCTTCCCATTTACTGAGCCAGGTTATGAAATAGATATGGAATGTCTAGTATGTGGTGGTAAAGGTTGTAAAGTATGTAACCACAATGGTTGGATAGAAGTAATGCCAGGAGGAGTAATCCATCCAAATGTCCTTAGAAGTGCTAACTTAGATCCAGAAGTATGGACTGGTTTCTATATCAATATCGGATTAGACAGATTAGTAATGATGAGATATGGTATAGATGATGTAAGATTATTCCATAGTGGGGATTTAAGATTCCTAAGAGAGTTTAAGTAGGAGGTAAGAAAGATGAGAGTTTCATTAAATTGGGTAAAAAAATATGTTGATTTACCAAAAGAAATAACAAATAAACAATTATCTTATGATTTAACAATGAGAACAGTAGAAGTAGAAGATGTAATAGATACTTCCCTTAAGTTCCATGACATCATAGTAGGAGAAATATTAGAAGTAAATAATCATCCTGATGCTGATAAATTAAAAGTATGTATGGTAAATATCGGTGAAGAATCTCCTGTCCAAATCGTATGTGGTGGTTCTAACCTATATGTAGGAGAAAAAGTAGTAATCTCAAAACCAGGAGCAGAAGTATATTGGCATGGCGAAGGCGACTTAGTAAAAATAAAAGAAACCAAGATGCGTGGAGTATCATCATATGGAATGATATGTGGAGCAACAGAAGTATATCTAGAAGACTATTTTCCACCTAAAGATGAAAGCGAAATCGTTGATTTATCAGAAGTAGATTGCAAACCAGGAGATAATATTGCTGATATAATTGGTATGAATGATACCGTATTAGAAATAGATAATAAGTCTCTAACCAATAGACCAGACTTATGGGGACATTATGGAATAGCAAGAGAATTATCTGCTATATACAAAGTACCATTAAAAGAATTAGAAATAATAAAACCAGATAAAAATATAAAAAAATATAATATCGAAATAAAAGATACCACTAAATGTCCTAGATACTCAGCAGTAGAAATAAATAACGTTTATGTAAAACCATCTCCAATATGGATGCAAACAGCTATAACAAATGGTGGTATGAGACCAATAAATGCTATCGTAGATATAACAAACTATGTAATGATGGCAGTAGGTCAACCATTACATGCTTTTGATAGAACTCATGTAACAGGAGAAAAAATAATCGTAAGAAATGCTAACAAGGGAGAAAAACTATTATTACTAGACGAAAACAGTATAGATTTAACTACTGATGATCTAGTAATATGTGATACCAAGGAGCCTATGGCATTAGCAGGTATTAAAGGTGGTAGAAAAGATTCAATCTTACCAGATACAACAGGAGTAGTCCTTGAAGTAGCAGACTTTACCGCAGGTACAATAAGAAATTCAGGTAAAAGATTTGATGAAAAGACCGATGCCTCAATTCGTTATGAAAAGAATATCGATACCGAGAGAGTAGACTTAGGATTATCATTAGCTTTACAATTATTTAAAGAAATATATCCCGAATGTGAAATAATAGCCTATGGAGATAATTATCCAAATCCTACTAAAAACGAAGTAGTAGAAGTATCTAAAGAATTCCTAGATATAAGATTAGGTAAAGTATTAACAGTAGAAGAAATAAAAGACACATTAGAAAGACTAGGATATAAAGTAGAATATAGGAATAATATCTTTAAGACAGTAGTTCCAACATGGAGAAGTACTGGTGATGTATCTATGAAAGATGATATACTAGGAGATATAGCAAGACTAATAGGTTATGAATACTTTGAAGCAAAACCATTACCAGTAAACTTTACAAGTTCAGTAAATCAACCTAAAGTAACATTGGAAAGAAGATTAAGAGAATACCTAGCATATAGATGTAACTTTAATGAAGTATTTACATATCCTTGGATAGATGAGAAATATATAAAAGCTGCTAAAATAGATACAAGTACTTCAATTAGATTAGCAACACCTCCTTCACCAGAACTAGGAATACTAAGAAGTTCATTAGTACCTGGTATGTTAGAAGTAATAAGTAAAAACTTAAGATATTTTGATACATTTAGAGTATTTGAAATGGCCGAAGTATTTATTAAAGGTAAGTACCATGAATCTACTGAAGAAGAAGTATTACCAATCCATAAGAAATTATTAACTGGAGCAATAGTAGGTAAGAATGCTAAAGAAATATTCTTTGAATTAAAAGGAGTGATAGAAAACCTATCTAGATATAATCATATGGAAGAACTTACTCTAAGTAGACTAGAAAAACCATCATGGTCTGATAAAGAAGTTTACTTAAATATTAGTTTAAATAATGAAATAATAGGTTCATTATCATTAGTATCAGTATCTACAATGAATGAATCAGGTATCAAGAGAACTAATATAGCTATCTTTGAATTAGACTTTGGAAAATTAGTACCATTTAAATCAAGAACTAATAAGTTTAATCATTTACCTCAATTCCCATTAGTAGAAAAAGACTTATCCCTATTAGTAGATACTTCAACTACTTGGAAAGAGATAGATGATATAGTTAGTACTATGGTTAAAGAAGTATCATTTATTGAAGAATATAATGGTGATAAAATACCTGAAGGTAAGAAGTCTATTACTTTAAGAATAAAATTAGGTAATAATAATGGTACAATGACTACTGAACAAATTAATACTAGAGTAGAGAAAATATTAAAAGTACTTAATAAAGAATTAAATATTACTTTAAGAGAAGAATAAGCCTCAAAAAGTCTTATTCTTTTTACCTATGAAGCCATAGGTCTTCATAGGAATTATGAAGCTTGTAATCTTCATAATTACAATTATCTCGGGCAGTAGTGTGCATATAAACACTTATAAAATAAGAAATTATACAAAAATATAGTACAAAAGGAAATGAATAGTATTGTTTAAATTACATTACCCTTTGATAATAACTATATCTAAAAAAGATATAAAAAAAGTACAATATATAAACTAAATAATTAATAACAAAAAGGAGCCTATGTATTTTATTTAGCTCATTGACAAATAAAAGTGTACAATTAAATTACATTTAATTAGTGTACATAATGTGTTTTTTCACTTTTTAAGTGCGCCTCCATTTTGTTGGAGGCTTTTTCTATGTAGAATATTATTAATATAGATAATGATAAAATTAGGTTTGTTAATCACTTTTAAAGTATTTGATAGTATCAATACTATATATATTAAAGAATAAAAAAAGACGAATAGAATTGTTACTTCTATTCAATCTTTTTTATTATATACATTCAACAAAAGTATCATCTAGACATCTAAGTACACAACAACATCCTAAATTAATAGTAAAGAATGAGTTAGTAGCTTCATATGGAAAGACACTAGATTCGTCAGTATTAGGTGCTAGTACTCTACAAGTAGCACAGCAACCATCCAATTTTTCTAGTCTAAATACATTACTGGTAGTAGTAATACTTGGATCTTTGCTAATAGGCATAGCAAGTGGTGTATTTCCATTACCACAAGTATATAATACTATTGGTCTAGTGTTGTAGCAGAAACTACTATTTTGACCTAAGAAACCTCTATCACAAGTCTCTAAGCAGCAGTCATTTTGACATACACTTTGCTGAAGTATAAGGATAACTTTTAGAATATCCGCAATGCAATTCTCACAAGAATTGTTTTCATTGTTACACATATAATCCACCCCTTTTTTATATTCAATATAACATATGATAAATATTACTAAAATTTCACTACATTTACCTAAAAAACTAAATATTTCACATAAAATATTAACCTAATTCATATATATTATTATGAAAATATTAAATAGATTAGATAATTATATAAATGAAAAAGAATATAGTATGATATATAAATATAATAAGTTAGATATCGTTAATTATACTGAGATTAAAGACTTTACTTCAAAAATAATAACTATTAGATATCAGAATAAAATATATCAAATAAAAGGAAGTAACCTCGTAATATCCCGTATGATGGATAATGAAATATTAATATCTGGTAATATTGAGAATATAACTTTTATGTAGAAAGAGTTGATACTATGAAAGATAAAATATTAAAAATATTCTCTAGTAGTATAAAAATAAAAGTAACAGGAAGAAATATAAATAATTTCTTAAAAAGATTAATAAATAATAATATCAATATCGAAAAAGTAATACCAATATCTCATAAAGAAATAGATTTAATAATCAATTATCAAGATTTAGATAAAGTACTAAAATTAAAAACTATTTATAATATCAAAATAGTAAGATACTATGGTAAATTAAGAATAATAAAAAGAATAAAAAAAGATATCTTTATATTATCATCTTTACTAATAAGTTTACTACTAATATATACCTTATCTAATATAATATTTAAAGTAGAAGTAATACATTCTAATAAAAACATAATAAAATTAGTAACAAAAGAACTAGAAGATAATGGTATTAAGAAATATAAATTTGTTAAAAATTATCAAGAAATAGAAAAAATAAAGAAAAAAATACTTGAAGAAAACAAAGATACATTAGAGTGGTTAGAAATAATAAGAGAAGGAACAAAGTATACCATTAGAGTAGAAGAAAGAATAATAAATAATAAACCCAAAGATAATAAGATATATAATATTGTAGCTTCCAAAAATGCTGTTATTAAAAATATATATGCTGAAAGTGGAGAAAAAGTAAGAAGTATTAATACTTATGTAAAGAAAGGAGATATAATAATATCTTCAGATATAACATTACCTAATAATGAAAAAATATCTAAGACCGCTAGTGGAAAAGTACAAGGAGAAGTTTGGTATAGTATAAATATAGAGTATCCATATCAATATCATGAAATAAAATATACAGGAAATAAAAAGAAAGTATTAGTATTAAATTTATTAAATAAAAGAATATCATTCTTTGATTTTCATAAATATAAAACCTTTAATCGTAATATAAAATATATCTTTAATAATAATATAACTCCTATATCATTAATATATGAAGATGAATATGAAACCAATATCATAAATGAAATATATGATTATAATACTGCTAGAGAGAAGGCTATAACTAAAGCAAAGAAAAAACTACTAGAAAAATATTCTAATATTGAAGAAGTCACAAATGTCAAGATCATAAACGAAGAAGATAAAGAAACTAAGATATCATTGAGTTTATTTGTAACATGTTTAGAAGATATAACAGAATATCAAGAAGTAGTAGATAATTCACAATAGATATTTGACAAATAACCTTAAATTTTATATAATAATTATAACATTTAGGGGGAAATATGGCTTATTACTTAACTATTAAAAGAAAAAAAGATTATCAAGTATTAGATATTTCAAAGTTAGAAGAATTTACTAAAAATTCACGATACAAAAATGGTGGCTTTAGTTTAGAAGAAATAGATAATTGTACTATGAAATTTTATAATGAATATTTCTTTAAAGAAGCTTTATATAAAGCTGGACTAATATCTCTTGAAGATATTGCTAGAGACATAACTATTAGATGCAAAAATAAGGAAGAATTAACTAAAGTAAGATATGGCTTAGCCTATCAAGATAGTAAGAATTATCTTGATGAATACGGTTTAAAGTTCATTTTACTTAGTAAACAAAAAGATAAAAATTTTCTTGAAAAACTATTATCTTATTATCGCAATAGTTATATTAATAATATAAATATATCTAAAATTAAATATGCTATGAATATGCAAGATGATGAATTATTAAATGTAGCACTAGGAGACTTCTATATGCGACAAGTTACCAAATTAGATACCAAAACAGGAGAAGCAAAATTAAATTACAAACCATTTCATGACCTAGCTATGCTTATATATAATTATGATAAGAATATTATGAGAGAAAAATGTGGTATCACTACTGAAGAAGCAAAAATAGAAAGAAAACTAACTTTTGAATATTTAAAGAAATCATTAAATGGAAGTTTACCAGTACCAGAGGTATCAAGTGAACCTAAGAAGAAAACAAAAACTAAAGTTTTAGAAGGGCAAATTAGTATTTTTTAAGCTAATTACTTGACCTTCTTTTTTTATATGTGTTATACTTTATATGGTGAATATATATGGAAGAAAAAAAGAAAAGAATTGCAGAGTTAGTAGAAATAATTAATAAGGCTAGTTATGAATATTATCTTAATGATAATCCTTCAATCACAGATCAAGAGTATGATGATTACTATAGTGAATTACTTAGATTAGAAGAGGCATACCCTGAATTAAAAAGAGAAGATTCTCCCACTATAAGAGTCGGAGGAGAAGCTCTTAGTAAATTTGAAAAGGTAGAACATAAGACACCAATGTTATCTTTTGATGATATTTTTAATGAAGATGAAATAATTGCTTTTGATGAAAGGATTAGAAAGAGTATTAATAATCCTACTTATACTGTAGAGCCTAAGATGGATGGTTTATCTGGATCGTTAATATATGAAAAGGGATTATTAGTTAGAGTAGCTACTCGTGGTAATGGTTTAGTAGGTGAAAATATTACCGCTAATGGGAAAACGATTAAATCTATTCCTCTTAGATTAAAAAAAGATATTGATATTGAGGTAAGAGGAGAAATATATATGAGTAAAGCTTCTTTCGAGAAGGCTAACAAAGAGAGAGAAGCAAATGGGGAAGCATTATTTGCTAATCCTAGAAATGCTGCGGCTGGGTCTGTTAGACAACTAGATAGTAAGATTACTGCTAAAAGAAATTTAGACTTCATGGCTTACTTTATCCCTAATCCCAAAGATTATGGCATAAAGACGCAAGAAGAATCATTAAAATTTTTAAGAGAACTTGGTTTTGTTACCAATTATAAATTAAATACTACTGCTTCTAATGCTGAAGAAATAATAAAAGATATCAAAACACTAGGAGAAATTAGAAGGAGCCTTCCTTATGAGATTGATGGTGTTGTTCTTAAGGTTAATAATCTTGAAGATGAAGATAGACTTGGTTATACTGCTAGAGTTCCGAGATGGGGGATAGCTTATAAATTTCCAGCTGAGGAGGTACTTACTACTTTAAAAGAAATTAAATTTACTGTTGGGAGAACTGGTAAGATTACCCCAAATGCTATTTTTTCACCAGTTCATGTAGCGGGCTCCCTTATTTCTAAAGCAACTTTACATAATGAAGACTATTGTATAGCTAAAGATGTTAGAGTGGGAGATATTATCTCTATTAGAAAAGCGGGAGATGTTATTCCGGAAGTAGTTAGAGTTCTTAAAGAAAGAAGAAATGGTACTGAAAAAGAATTTCAGATGTTAGAGTATTGTCCTATTTGTCATACTAAGATTGTTAGAAAAGATACTGAGGCTGACTACTATTGTCCTAATGAAATGTGTCCGGCGAGAAAGATTGAAAATATAATTCATTTTGCTAGTAGAGAAGCTATGAATATTGATGGCCTTGGTGAGTCAATAATTGAAGATCTATATAATGAAAACTTTATTACCAATATTACTGACATATATGATATTGATAAATATGAAGAAGAATTAATGAACTTAGAAGGTTATGGTAAAAAGAAAATAGATAATTTAAAGAGTGCTATTAAAAATAGTAAGAATAACTCTTTAGAAAGATTAATATATGGTCTTGGTATTAGAAATGTTGGTGCTAAGACTGCTAAGGTATTAGCTAAGTATTATAAGACTTTGGATAATTTAATGACTGCTAGTTATGAAGAGTTAGTTAATATAAGTGATATAGGAGACATTATTGCTAAGAGTATAATTAGTTACTTTAGTAATGAAGATAATAAAAATATTATTACTAAGTTAAAACAACTAGGAGTAAATACTACTTATATTAATAATTCTGGATATGAAGAAAAGGATGAATTTAAAGGTAAGACTTTTGTTTTAACTGGTAGTTTGGTTAATATTACTAGAGATAAGGCTAGTGAAATTATTGAATCACTAGGAGGCAAAGTATCGTCATCAGTTAGTTCTAAAACATCTGTTGTTGTAGTAGGAGATTCTCCTGGTAGTAAATATGATAAAGCTTTAGCTTTAGGTATTCCAATATGGCAAGAAGATGAATTTTTAGATAAGATAGAGAATTAGTCTCTATCTTTTTGTGTATTTTATAAATATATTACATATAATTTAATAGGTGATACGATGACTAAAATAGATAATTTTAAATCATTTGTAAGAAAGAATCCTAATTTAATTACTTATGTCAGAGAAAAAAATACTTCATGGCAGGAGTTATATGAATTATATGATTTATATGGTGAAGATCCTACAATTTGGAATAAATATTTAAATAAAGAGGAAAAAAAGATTGAAGAACAAACTACTTCAACTTCTAACACTAATCCTCTAAATAATATTTTAACAATGGCTAAGAACATTGATGCCGATAAATTACAAGATGGCTTATCTTCAATCCAAAAGGCCGTTGATTTATTTGGAGGTCTTCTGGTAAAAGATAAGGGAACTTCTACTAAGAGTGATTACTTACCTAGACCGGTATATAAAAGGTTTGATGATTAATGACTATTGAGACTCAGCTGAAGATATCTTCTGATCCAATGTTAATTAGATTTATTAGAGAATATCCTATTTGGTATAAATATTTAAATAGAAATCCTGACTTATTTAATAATATGGTTCAAGATATGAAAGAAAAGTATAAACTAACTACTAGTGACCGTATTAATAATGCTTTAAATAGTATTGGTATGCTACAAAGTTTAATTGATGTATTGAAATAAAAATACCAAGAGTTTTATTATCTTGGTATTAATTTTTAAATCTAAGTTTTTCATTTGATATATTAAATAGCATTCCTATTAATATCATATATGATAGAAGTGAAGATCCTCCATAAGATATAAATGGTAAAGTTATACCCATAATTGGTAAAAGACCAATTGTCATACTGATATTTTGAATTTGCTGAAAGAGAAGAACTGCGATTATACCGCCGACCGTAAACTTATCACAAGCATCATTAGTCTTCTCTGCTAGTGAGATAATATTAATATCAAAGTATACAAGTAACGATATCAAACATAACACGCCAACAAAACCAAAGTTAGAAGCAAATACGGCAAAGATAAAATCTGTTTGCATTTCTGGAAAGTAAATTGGAGTATGATTAAAGCCATGTCCTAGACTACCAGCAGATCCAATCGCCGTAAGACTATTGGTAAGTTGTAGCCCACTAGAATTAGACCAATTTAGTATTCTATCCATTCGGTAGAAGAAACTTGTACCAAATATTTTAATAAATAAATCACCATTTAGAAAATATATTCCTAAAAAGACACCACCCAATACAAGTATTATTGAAATAGTAGCAACAAACCATCTACTTTTAAAACCAGCCGTAAATAACATTACAATCGTTATAATAAAATATATAAGTACTGCTCCCGTATCCGGCTCAATAAAAGTAAGTACTGAAGGAATACCAACTACTATTAAGACTTTAATTAGAAATTTAAATTCCTCCATCGGATCGCTACTTCGTCTCTCAGTATTAAAGTCACCAATCATTCTCGATAAAGTAATTATCAAAAATATCTTCATAAACTCCGACGGCTGAAAACTACCAATATATGGAATAATAAACCAACACTTAGCATTGTTAATAGGAGTTCCTATAAATAACACCAACACCAAGAGGAGGACTCCTATAATATATAATATATAAGCATTATTATATAAGAATTTATTACCAAATAACATCATTACAAAGGCAATTATAAAGCCTATTGTATACCATAGTATTTGTTTTAAATATAGATTTTGTAAATCACTTGGAAGTAAACTTTTTGTACAATATATTGTTATAACACTAATTATCATAAATAATATAAGTGGTATTAGTATGTTTTTTTCAACTTTAAATTTAGATTCTTTTTGCATTTTTATCACTCTCTTAATTATAATACCACAAATATTAAAAATAATAAATATAAATAAAGATATTTTCATATAATCTAATAGAGGTGATATAAATTGAGTGAACTACCTAGAATGTATCATAATAAGATTGATAAAGATTTAAATAATAATGAAAGGGTATTTTCTACTTTAGATAGTAATAATATATATACTAATAGTTTTATTAATAATAGAAATAATTTAACTGTAGAACAGAAGATTGTTAATATTTTTAATTCTCCTAATTATATTTATAAGATAGATGTTGTTATTGTAACTGATAATAATAAAGTTATTAAGAGAATTATTGGTAAGAATAAGAATAATTTAATTACTATGGATAATGAATATATACCTATAAATACTATTAGAGATATTTATATTAATAAATAAATATTTCTTTTTTTATTTCCACTTCAGCCTGTAGTCTTTCGTGGTATTTTTGAACCTGTAGTTTCAAAAATAAGGTTTTGTAAATTGGGATACTGAGTAATAAATAAATATAGGTATTTTAGGTATTCACCCCGAATATAATATCTTATTATTGTTTGTTTATAGACTAAGGCTATAAACAATATGAAAAGATGTTAAGCTTTTCATATAATAGATAAAGAAATGTCAAATAATAAAAATATGGTTTTCAAAAGAATAAAAGTATGCTATTATAATAATAGGTGAGAATATGAAGAAGTTATTGTCAAAATTAGATAAACCGTTATTAGTAGTTACTTTTATCTTTTTTATATTTGGCTTAATAATGATATTAAGTGCTTCTTCAATGGAATCATATATGCGTTATAACTATAGTCCATATCACTATTTTTTAAGACATGCTATATTCTTAGTATTAGGTTTTATATTATTTTGTTTTATAATAATATTTCCTACTAAAAACTATAAAAAATTAGATATCTTTATTATAGGAGTAATAATATTAGCCTTATTAGGACTCCCATTCTTAGGACATAATGCTAAGAATGCTGTTTCTTGGTATAAGATAGGTCCAATTACTATACAGCCATCAGAGTTTGCTAAAGTAGCTTTAATTATATATTTGAGTAGTTATTATGAAAAGAATAAAGATAGATTAGATAATCAGTGGAATATAATAAAACCAATAATCGTAGCCTTTATAATAATTGGTTTAGTAATTATTCAGCCGGATATGGGAACCTCTATTATAATAGGATTAATAACATTAATGATGTTTTATGGCGTACCAATTAGTAAAAAGAATCGGAGTATTTTTAATAAAATATTTTTAGGTGGTATCTTAGTAGTAGTCTTAGTATTTATAACTACTGGTGGTAAGATACTCCAAAGTTATCAATTAGATCGTTTAAACTTTCTTGATCCATGTGAAAGATATCAAGATAAAACAGGATACCAATTATGTAATGGCTTTATTGCTTTTAAAAATGGTGGTTTAAAAGGCCAAGGACTAGGAGCTTCTACTCAGAAGTATTTATACTTACCTGAATCATATACAGACTTTATCTTCCCTATAGTAGTAGAAGAGTGGGGCTTAATTGTAGGTATTGTTATATTATGTGCTTATGCTTTTGTATTATTTAGAATTATTCAGATATCTAGAAGAGCTAGTAATTTAAGAGGAAGTTTAATCTGCTACGGAGTATTTGCTTATTTACTTACTCATATTATAGTCAATCTATTTGGCGTAATGGGTATGATACCACTAACCGGAGTACCACTACCATTCTTATCATATGGAGGAAGTTATACCATATGTTTAATGATTGCTATGGGACTAGTCCAAAGAGTAGCCATCGAATCAAAGAAAAATATAAATAAGACTAAAGCCTAGTCTTATTTTTTTGTTAACTACAAGTATAATTTGTTTTAATAATAATATTATATGTTATACTTATTTATAGGAGATAAATATATGGAAGACAAAATAATAGATACCATGAAAAATATTGGTAACAAATTAAATGAAGAATATTTAAAAGGAGGAACCAAATCTAAAAGAAAAAGACTAGTATATGAACTATATTCTTTTGAAGTACTATGTGCAGAAGAATTTGATATTGAAAATAAACACTTATGGACTGTAGATACAGAATTAATGCCTGATAAAGATACCTTTGCCGATATAATTAACAAAGATAAAAAGCACTTATTTGATATATCAAAAACTGTAATCGAAAGTTTTATAAGTAGTAATTATCCCTTTTATCATGATTATAATAAAGAATTACCAAGGATGAATATCAAACAAATTCAAGAAATAGTCTTAGGCTTTTTAAATAGCTTTGATGTAAATACCGCTAATAAATTACAAGAGAAGATAAAAGAAAACAAAGTCTTTATTACCAGACTAGAAGAGTCTCATGGAGGTTATATTAATCCCTTTGAAATTTTAAATGATGGCATAATCGTAGTTAATAATATCGATGGATATAATTTAGAGTTTGCTAAATACTTAATTCATGAATGTGGTCATTTATTTGAATTAGAACATCTATATTCTCAAAATAGAAGAATATATCGTAATGATTCAATGCTTACTCCATATTATGAAGTATCTTCTTCTTTCTTAGAATATGCTTTTCTAAGATATTTAAAAGATAATAGAATATTAAATCATAGTATAGATACTGCTTTAAATGACTTCTTCTTAGAATTATTCGTAGGTAATTTCTATATGCATATTCTTTGTATGAAAAATAACATTGATAGTGAATATATCTATATAACCGAAGATAATATCAAAGAGTATGCTAATAGTATTATGGAAAGAAGTAATTATTATGGCCCATTATATTATGAAGAAGGTTTAGATTATCGAAATTCCTTTATCTACCCATTAGGAGAACTTATGGCCATATACTTATATGAAAACTATAAACAAGATAAAGAAAACTTTATCAAAGAATTCAAAAGAAGTTTTCTAGTATATCCAAGTAATCCCACCCTAGAAGCCTTTAACAATGTAGGTGTTAATACTGCTTTATTAAAAGAAGGTAAAATATTAAGAAAAGTATTAGAAAACTATAAATAACAAAACCTCACATCATCGTGGGGCTTTTTAAATATTTTCTAACATAGTAAATATGATGAATAGTAACTATTACTACATTTAAAATAGTAGAAATAATAAGACTCCATAACCCCATTTTTAGTAAACTAAAAATAACAAGACTAAGTATCTTAATAATACCACCATATAAAGTACCTTTCATAGCGGTCTTAGAGTATCCCATACCATTTAAACTACTAGTAAGAGGAGCCTGTATATAATGAAGTAAAAAGAAAGGAGCCGTTATTTTAATGTATTCCGTACCAAGAGTAGTATTATATACTAGTTTTAAAGGAATATCCGGAATAAATATAAATATCAAAGTAGCAGGTATTCCTACTATCATAGAAAAGAAAATAGCCTCCTTAATTTTCTTTTTCGTATAACTATAATTCTTATTACTATAACTATTAGATACAACTGGTAAAATAGCAGAAGATATCGCCAAAGTAAAAAAAGAAGGCAGAAGTAGTAGGGGATATACATAACCATTAATAACCCCATAAGTAGTAGTAATATATTCCAAATTATATCCAACATATTTTAAAATATTAGTAAGAATAATAGGCTCAAAAAAATAAGTAATAGAACCAATTAATCTAGCCATCGTATTAGGAATAGATATACCAAAAATCTCTCTAAGTAATTTATTATCTCTATGGAAGTCTTCCTTAGTAATCTTATCTTTAGGTAAGAAAAACAAAAGAATAATAATAGAAGCCCCTTCACTAATAATATTAATAAGAACAACCGTAGTAACTGCTGCTATTAAAGAATGATTCATCATCTTAGCAACAACAGTAGTAGTAAGTAATAGTCTAGCTATCTGCTCTATAATATTAGATAAAGTAATAGGAAATACTTTTTCTTTACCAAAAAAATATCCCTTAATAATACTAGATAAAGTAATAAAAGGAAGAGTACTACCGATAGCAATAAGAGGATAATAAATACTATTCTTATGTAAAAGATTATTAGCTAAATACTTAGCTATAAACAATATAATAAATATCAAAATAAGATCATATAATAAAACAATAATAGTAGTAGGAATAACAATTCTTTTACTACTATTTTTCTTTTCCGATATAAGTTTAGTAATAGCAATAGGTACTCCCAAATTACATAAAGTAATAAACAAATTAAAAGTAGGAAGTACTAACATATATTCACTAATACCTTCGGTACCAATCGTTCTAGTTAGAACAATCTTAATAATCATACCAAGTACTTTAGTAATTAATCCTCCTATAATTAATATAATTGTCGACTTAATAAATTTATTTTTCATAGTAGATTATATGATAAAATAAATAAAAAAGAAGTAAATTACTTTACTCCTTCAGTTATATCTAGATAAGATTTAGTATTAACAATCAAAGTATTAGTTTTAATTGCTTCACAAATAATTTCTATTTTCTTTTGATAATTCTTATTACCATACCAACCACTAGGAAACAAATCATCATCATTAAGATTATTAAAATGCTTTTTATATCTAAGTTCTGCTAATGTATATAGTTCAAATAACTTATCATTCATATCATTATTCATCTCTTACCTCCATATACTTTATTTTCTTCTAAATTAATCTTTAAAATATCTTGGTAATAGAAGTTCCTTATCATATCATATACTTCATCACCAACAATCGATTTAAGCATCTTAAGTTTTTCTTTAGCATCATTTGCCTTTGAAATAGCGGCAAAGTTAGCAATCATTTCATCAAAACCATGAAGAGTAGCGTAATAGTAGTTTAGTCCATGACCTCCAGTTTTACAAATAGCTTCTCCCTGACTATCCTTTAAAGTATTACTATGTAACTTTCCTTCATATATAGCATCTAAAATATCACCAATAGGAAGCAAACTACCAAATTCATTTCTTAGTATAGCATCAACATTATCCTCAATAAAAATTCTTTTTTGATGATCAATATATTCTTCTTGCGTATACATATCACTTAAAATCATATCCAGTTGTTCATCAGGTATATGAAGTTCCTTATATTCTTTCTTTTTTTCTTCTTTTGATTTAGTAAGATTCTTTTTAATTTCCTCTACCTTTTCAGGACTATAATAACTCTTAAAGAAACTATCATATCTCTGTTCTACTAACAAAGTAATATTATTTATAAGTTTTCTATAATTAGCAGCATATTCTTTAGTCTTAGCAAGTACTTCAGGATTTTCTCTTGCTCTTTCAACAATTTCTTGATAATCATCAGGAGTCTTCATATCTGCTATATAAAAGTGAAGAGCATGTCCTGTCTCATGTAATAATGTATTAGTATTAGCATTTTCACAAAAGATAGAACCATTACTTGGTGAAAAATAACTACCATCATCATTTTTAATATAATAAAATATATCCTTATTTTCTTTTTTAATTTCAATTAGTTTTTTAATTTCTATAATATTAATATCATAGTTATTCATAAGAGCATTTCTATATCCTGCAATTAAACCAGTAATTAAAGCTTTATCACTTTTACCATCAGTTAAAAATAGTAGTTTAAGTTCATTTAATAATCTTTCACCCTCTTCAGGTAATGGTCCTATACCAAGATGATTATTAATATTTTCAATATATTTAGTCGTATATTCATTTTCTTCTTTAGAAACATTAACACTCTTTTGAACTATCCCTCTATTTTTTAGTATAACAGCAATATCAGGATCAGCCTTTAAATCATCTGATAAAATTTTATTTAAAGTAAGATCACTATCAGTATCTAGTAAATATTCTAGAAGTGTTTTATCTCCATACTTTTTTAAAAGCTTCTCTGCTTTTATTTCTCCAATATATTTCATCATATCATGTTTAGCAATAGTAGTATAATATTTTATATGTTCATTAACATCCGAAGACCATGGACAACTTGGCACTCTAATTTTAAGTCCCTTATTAGCAATAGAATCCAAAATATAATCAAAATAAGTATAAGTATCATCAATAGGTTTTAGTAGGTCGCTGATACTAGCTTCTTCTAATAAATCAGGTCTTTGTTCTAAGTAGCAGATTTTAAGTAACTTTTCACTACTAATCCGAGAACTATTTAACTTATAACCATTTCTTATCATATATTCAAATAACGTTTCATTACCTAAAGAATCATCACTAAATAGTTTCTTAACTGGAGCAAGAAGTACATCATCACTAACAAATTTTGCTAAATTTAATTTTTGCTTTCGATATAATATGCTAATAGTCTTTTTATTAAATATATATTTAATTTCTGGATCATAACCTTTATCTATAAGAAACTCAAGTAATGTTTTACCAGAATCAACTTTCATAAGAAGGACATCTTCACTTGCTTTCTTAAGATAATCATAAAGATTATTTTTAATCAAATACTTAATAAAAATTATATCTTCAGGAATATTAATTAAACAATCAGGTACAACCTTTTTATCATTAAGTAAAAACAGTAATATTGTCTTATCATCTTTATAATTAGTTATAAGCATTCTTGCTTTAACTGCCTTTATCAAATCATAATCATTATTTCTATTACAAATTTCTAATAATACATTTATATCATTAATAGAGGGCATTATTTTTTCAATTAGTCTTTTATTATTTAAATACTTCTCAATAGGGTAGATACCATTATTATCTTTAGTTATTAATTTAGTAATAATTTCTTGAGATAAATAATTTAAATAAAAATAATTATTTGAATTACAAAGTAAATCTATTATCTCTAAATTTTCATATATACTTTCTACTATAGATTTATTTATTTGTTTTTTTTCTAAAATATGCTCAATAAGTTTTTTACCATCAAATTCAGTAAATAAATCTTTTTCACTAAGATTAAAACCAAATAGAGAACTACCATTCTTACAATATAAATAAGCCGCTAATGCATTAGTCTTTAATTCTTCTTTTAGTTCTAATGGCATCATTATTCTTTTTCTAAGTAGATATTCTAAAAAATAAATACCATCATTATCCTTAGTAAAAAGATCTTCCATAGTTAAATTATATTCAAAAACAAATTTTATACTACCATCATTTATTCCATTAATAATATTTTGTAATCTTTCACTCATAAAATACACCTTCTTTATTTATTTCTATAATAAGTATACTATAGATAAATATTTTAGTAAATATTCTTTACATAATTTTACCATTATAAGTAAATACTATTACTGGTGATAATATGGATAATAAGAAATATAAAGAAATAGTAGATAAAAATACTCCTAAAGAGAACTATATTAAGAATGCTATAATAGCTTTTGTAGTAGGAGGCTTTCTAGGCTCATTATCAGAACTATTACTGAGATGTTATAGTATGTGGCTTAACTTACCTAGAAAAGAATCAGGAGTACTCGTAATATTAACATTAATAACTATAGCCTCAATACTTACTGCTCTAGGAATATTTGATACCTTAGTAACTAAAGTAAAAGCAGCTTTAATAATACCAATAACTGGCTTTGCCCATTCTATGACATCAGCAGCCTTAGAATATAAAAATGAAGGATTAGTACTTGGAATAGGAGCTAATATCTTTAAATTAGCAGGTACCGTAATATTATATGGAGTAGTCTCTGTATATATATTTGGCTTAATTAGACTACTGGTAATAGGAGGTTAATATGACAATAAAATATAACAATGTCTTTATTGAAGACGCTTATACCATATGTGGTAATTATGAGAATGATGGACCACTATCAAAATATTTTGATAAAAAATATGAAAAAGATTTATACTTTGGCGAAAAATCTTGGGAGCAGGCTGAAGTACATTTATTAAAAGAAGCTAATACTAATATTTTAAAGAAAAATAAATTAAAAGAAGAAGATATCGATTTATTAATATCTGGAGATTTACAAAATCAGATCGCAGCTTCTAACTATATGGCTAGAGAATTTAATATCCCTTTTCTTGGTATATTTGAAGCTTGTTCTACTAGTGGGGAAGGACTAGCTATAGGAAGTACTTATATCGAAGGAGGCTTTGCTCAAAAAATATTAGTATCTACTTCAAGTCATAATATGGCTGCTGAAAAGCAATTTAGAAATCCTACTGAGTATGGAACACCTAAACCAAAGACTGCTACTTTTACTTCAACAGGAGGAGTAAGTATCTTACTTAGTAACAAAAAGAGTAAAGTTAAAGTAGAATCCTCTACTATTGGTAAAGTAGTAGATATGGGTACTACAGATGTAAATCATATGGGAGCAGTAATGGCCCCAGCAGCAGGAGATGTAATATATAACCATTTAAAAGATACCAAGAGAGATATCTCATATTATGATCTTATCTTAACAGGTGACTTAGGAATATATGGTAAGAATATACTTAAAGATTATATGATGACTAAATATAATATCAAGCTTAATGATAACTATAACGACTGTGGTACAATGCTTTATGATTTAGATAGACAACCCGTCTTAGCGGGAGCATCAGGACCAGCTTGCTTACCATTAGTAGTATTTAGTTATATATATAAAGAAATGCTAAAGAAAAAATATAAGAAAGTATTAATAGTACCAACTGGAGCTGTCTTTTCACCAACTTTTACATTTCAAAAAGAATCAATACCTAGTATAGCTAATGCTATTAGTTTGGAGGTAATATAATATGATGACTTATGTTTATGCTTTTCTATTTTGTGGTTTAGTATGTATGATAGCTCAGTTAATATTAGATAATACCAAACTAACCCCTGGTCATGTAACTAGTCTCTTTGTCGTAATAGGAGCCTTTCTTGATATAGCAGGTATCTATGATCGAATAGTTTTATATGCTGGAGCAGGAGCTCTAATACCAATTACTTCTTTTGGTCACTTACTAATCCATGGTGCTATGGAAACAGGCACTACCTTGGGACCACTTGGCTTAGCCTTTGGTATATTTAACCTAACATCCGCAGGTATTTCCATAGCCTTATTTCTTTCTTTTATTTTAGCCTTAATATTTAAACCACGACATTAATTTATTCTATATGCACTCTAAGCCCAGGTCTTAGAGTGTTCTTTTTAGCTTATAATCTAAAAAGAAATATCAACCATATCTATTATATATAAGCCAAAACTATATATTAAAAATAAAAAAAGTAACAAAAAATATCATTTTTGTGTTATAATGATACATGAAGTAATTAATTATTATGTATTTAATTTATATGGAGGGTTTATGGATACATTTAAAAAGTTAAATTTAATTGAAAAAAGAAAAATGGCAATTGAAGAACTAGTTAATTATTATGCAGAATATAGAATCTATTGTTATAACAAAGGAGATAAATTAAAAGGAATTGAACTTAGAAAAAAGATTCATCCATTAATTAATCTAATATTAAAAATAGATGAAGTATTATCTAAAGAAGAAAATATAATTGTTGCTAATGAAAATAAAGCCAAAGAAGGTGTACCAAAAATATTTGCTTGTACTCATATAGGTGGTAATGATATACAAAGAACATTCCAAATTATTAAAGAACCAGCCTATCTAATGCTAGGAGATCCTGGAATTCTATATAAGATGCCAATCTATCAAGGACTAAAAATGAATGGTGTTATACCATTAGAAACCAAAAATAAAATAGATCGAAAAATTGCTTATAATAGATCAATAGAATTACTAAATAACGGAGGTAATCTTCTAATATATCCAGAAGGCGCATGGAATGTAACACCAAATGTCATAGTAATGAAAACATTTGTTGGAACTGTTAGAATGGCTAAAGAAACTGGCACCCAAATAGTTCCAATAGCAGTAGAACAATATGGTAATAAATTCTATTTTAATATAGGAAAGAACTATGGTATTGCTAAGAATACTACCAAAAGTGAAACAGAACTAAATCATGAATTAAGAGATAAATTAGCAACATTAAAGTGGCAACTATTAGAATCACAACCCTCACTTCAAAGAAAAAATATACCAGAAGGATACATTCATGAATTTCAAAAAGAAATAGTAGAAAGATGCAACTATGGTTATGGTTTCTCTTTAGAAGACGCTATAAGTGAGAGTTTTCATGATAAAACAATTATTAATGAAGAAGAAGTATTTAGTTTTTTAGATAATTTAGATATTAATATAAACAATGCATTTTTATTAAGAAGTCATTCAAAAACATTAAAAAGATAAAGAGAGGTAAAAAATATGCAAGCAATTATATTGCAAATAGTGGGGTTACTTATAATTACAACTTTAATAGTATTATTCTATTCAAAACCAAATATCGAAAGCGTTGAAACAAAAACATATGCTAAATTAATAGGTTTAAATTTCTTATTTTTAGTAGTAGGTATCTCAACATATATAGTAGCTAAGTTAATAGGCAACTTTAATTTAATAAACATTTTGCAAAAAACATATATGAGTATTTTAGCATTACTTAATTTATACTCGATGTTTTATTGTATATCAATTTATGACAAAGAAGAAAAACTATCTAATTTAAAAAAAATATTATTATCTATTACCATTATTTCAATATTACTTATAATAGCATTACCATTAAATGTTATTTTTGAAGGAGATTTATTAGATGGTGAAGGATTATCTTATGATGTTGCCTTAGGGCATACAATTTTAAGTTTTACTTTCTTTTTAATAATTACCTTATATCTCTTAATAAAAAAGTATTCACTTAAAAAGATATCTCCATATATAATATTGATAATACTTTATTTAATAGGTTTCTTAATAAGAAACTGCTATAAAGAACTAATATTCGAAGGTTTCTTTTATGCATATATTTTATTTATTATGTATAACACTATAGAAAATCCTGATGTAAAAATGGCTAAAGAATTAGTCTTCCAAAAGAAATTAGCAGAAGAATCTTCTAGAAAAACATTAAGTTTGATAGAAGATATGTCTGAAGAGTTAAAATCTTCAGTTAAAGATTTAGAATTAATTAGTAACACTAAAATAGATAAAAATAATATTAAAGAATTAAATAATGTTTTATCTTCATTTCAAGAAAATTCAGTTAAATTAAATGATAAAATATCTAGTATTCTAGATCTAGCAGTAGTTAAAAGCAAGCCAAGAATAGTAACATATAAATATGAAACGTTAGATATGTTAGATAAATTAAAACAATTTCTAGAAATAGAAAAGGAAGATAAGATTAAATTAGAAATGAAAATTAGTAACAAATTACCTTCAGTATTATATGGTGATGAGGCTGGAATAATAAAAGTAGTTTTATATTTCTTTGATTTAGTTTCATCTATATTAAGTAAAAAGAATATATTACTAGAAATAGACAATATTAAAGTAGGTAACTTTGCAAAGTTAAGGTTTAAATTTATAACTAATGATAAGTCTATTCTAAACTATGTAGCAGAAGATAAAAAGACAAAAGAACTCAAATTAAAGATAACGAATAGTATTAACTATGAAATAATAAATAATTTATTAGAAAAAACAAATGGTAATATAACTATAATCAAAGATAAAGATAATGTTAATTTAATATTAAGTGTTAATCAAAGATTAGTAAGTGAATATGATATAATAAGTGAAAAAGAAGAAAATAGAAACATCAAAATTAAATATCATAATTATAGTGGTAAAAAACTTCTACTAGTGGATAATAACAATTTAAAAATAAAAGAAATGAAAATATTATTAAAGCCATATAACATTGATGTAACAGTAGCCCAAAGCTTAGAAGAAATGGGAAATAAATTAAGTGATGATGAAACCTTTGATATGATTATTATTGATGATATCATTCCAAATTTTGAAATAGATAGTTTTACAAAAGAAATTATTAAAGATCAAAATGGTATTTTAAATTATATTAAGAAACAAGCAAAATATAATATCACAACAATTATAATGGTAACACCTAATAATAAAAGAATTGAAGAACAATATATTAAATATGGATTTAATGCCTATATTATAAAACCAGTTAATAAAGAAAATATTGACAATGTATTAAATAAATATTTCAAAACAAAAGAATGAGTTAAACAGCTTATTCTTTTTCTTTTTACTAAAAATAGAAATGAACTTAGTACTTACTATAATGTAGGTAAATTATTAATTGAAGTCCAAGGTGGTGAAGATATGGCAAAGTATGGAGATAATTTGATAAAAGAGTATTCCGAAAGATTAACAAAAGAATTAGGTAAATGGTATTCTACTAGAAATTTAAAGAATATGAGGAAGTTTTATCTATTATCTGAAAAAGGGCAACCAGTGGCTGCCAAATTTAACTTTGTCCCATTATTAACTATAGTTTTTTAAATATTATTTATTTATTTTTAATCATATGCTATAATTTTATTATAGAGAGGAGTGTAAAAAATGGAAAAAAATAACAAGACAGTCATAATATTACTTATAATTATTATTGCTATATTGTCAGCACTATGTGTTTTATTTGCAACAGGTACAATTACTTTTAAACCTACTGATACGGAGGTTAATAATCCAAATCAAAGTACTGATAACAATTCAGAAACAAAAAATATTACAACAGAAGATATCAAAGAAATTTTTAAAGTAGCATATAATTATTATGAATTACCAGCAGTTTACTGCGGAAAAACAGAAAGTGAAATTGTAGAAATAAATGGAGTCTCTAGAAAAGCATCAGCAGAATTTACTACATATGATGAAATGCTTAACTCATTAAAGAAATATATGAGTATCGAAGTAATCGCCGGTAAATCTCCATGGAGTGCTACTGCTAAAGAATATTATTTAGAAAAAGATGGAAAATTATATTGTAATGAAACTAATAAAGGATACATTTATAATTGGGGAAATGTAGAAATAGAAATAACAAATCAAAGTGCTGACAAAGTAGAGTCTGTTGCAACAATGGAATTAATAGATCCAGAAAATAATAAAACATATGATAAAGTTAATATAACATTAGAATTAAAAGATAATAACTGGATTATTACTTCATATAAAAAATAAATAAAAGTTGAGGTGAATATAAGCCTTAACTTTTTAATTATAATTTTAAATAATAAGTAATAAACTAATAATAAGTATATAATTTATGCTTATATATAATACAAAATATTGTTAGTTTTAAGACTAAAATTAGGCTTAAAACTATTTATGAAGACTACTATTAGGCTTCATAAATAAAGAAAAAAGAGAAAAAACAAAAAAATAGTTGTCTAAACCATATAAATTATGGTATAATTAGGTAGATGTCTTCGGGAGGAGGAGTTAAAATGGCAAAGAAGAATGAAAACAGAGTATTAGTTTCTTTGATGTGTGAAGAGTGTAAAAATATTAATTATACAGAAGAAAAAAACAAAAAAAACACTCCAGAGAAATTAGAATTAAACAAATATTGTAAACATTGTCGTAAGACTACTAAACATAAAGAAACAAAGAAATAGGAGGTAAATTAAATGATTAATGTAAATGATTTCAAAAATGGTCAAACAATTAATTATGATGGCAATCTATACCAAGTATTAGATTTTAACCATGTAAAGCCAGGTAAAGGAGCTGCTATTGTAAAAGCTAAATTAAAAAACCTAAGAACTGGTTCAATCGCAGAATATACATTTAATGCTGGAATTAAAGTACCTACTGCTCATGTTGAAAAACAAAAGATGCAATTTCTTTATGCTGATGGAGATAACTATAGCTTCATGAATATGGAAACATATGAACAAGTAGAATTAAATAAAAAACAAATCGAAAATGAAGTTAAGTATCTTAAAGAAGGATTAGAAGTAATCATTATCTTCTTTGAAGGAGAAATGTTAGGTATCGAACTTCCTGAAAAAATATCATTCAAGATTACAAAAACAGAACCAGGTATTAAAGGAAATACCGCTACTAACGCAACTAAAGATGCAATCATTGAAACTGGTATGTTAGTTAAAGTACCATTATTCATAGAACAAGATGAAGAAATAATAGTATCTACTAAAGATGGTAAATATGTATCTAGAAAATAGATACATATTTTTTTCTGTAAACTAATAGTTTATTTTCTTTACTTATTAAAATATATGTTTTATAATTAATATGTGATAAATATGAAGTATATAGAAAAGTATTTAGATTATTTAAAAGTAGTAAAGAAATATAGTGATAAAACAATTCTTTCTTACTATGATGATTTAATAGAATATAACGAATTCTTAGGTAATAACTTCAAAAACATATTAAGTATAGATATTGATATAACAAAAGAATATCTAAAATATTTATATGAACGAGGAATAAATAAAAATTCCATTTCAAGAAAGTTAAGTAGTATAAGAGGCTTCTATAACTATTTAGTAAAAGAAGAAATACTTACCAGTAGTCCTTTTAATAGTATCCCTAATCCTAAGAAAGATTTATATTTACCTAAATTTTTAAATGATAAAGAATTAAATAAAATATTTAGTGTATGTAGTGAGAATACTCCTAGTGACGAAAGAGATACTCTAATAATAGAATTATTATATGCTACTGGTATTAGAGTAAGTGAATTAGTAAATATCAAAGTAAAAGATATCGATAGAACTAATAAAAGTATTAAAGTCCTAGGTAAAGGAGATAAAGAAAGAATCGTCTTATATAATAATCATACAAGTAGAGCCTTAGATATCTATCTAAATGATGCCTATCATATCTTTAATAAAAAGAATAGTGAATACCTAATATTAAATCATAATGGTGGAAAACTATCTGATAGATATGTTAGAATGATTATTGATAAATTAGTAAGAAAAGCCAATCTAGATATAAAAATAAGCCCACATACCATTAGACATACCTTTGCAACAGATATGCTAGAAGAAGGAGCAGATCTAATGACAGTAAAAGAATTACTAGGACATGAATCACTAAATACAACAAGTATATATACCCATATAACCAATGAACAAATAAAGAAAACATATAATATGGCTCACCCAAGAGCTAAGAAGTAAGGAGTAAATTATGGCAAAATTATATTTCAAATATGGACCAATGAAATGTGGTAAAACAACAGATATTATCAAAACATATTATAACTATAAAGAGAAAAATATGAATGTTTTAATAATGAAACCAGGAGATGACAAAAAAGCAGGTAGTAAAATACAAAATAGAGCTGGAGCCGAATTAAATACCGATTATGTAGTATCACCAAGTGTAGATATCTATAATCTAATAGCATATCATTTAATAGAAAATAATACCGATTGTATAATAGTAGATGAAGCTCAGTTCTTAACCCCAAAACAAGTAGACGAATTAACTGAAGTAGTAGACGAATTTAATATACCAGTATTATGTTATGGCCTAAGAGCAGATGCCTTTAGTCATGCCTTCCCAGGAAGTCAAAGATTATTTGAAGTAGCAGATCGTCTAGAAGAACTAAAAGCTATTTGTAAATGTGGAGAAAAAGCTACATACAATTTAAGATTAAATAGAGTAAACGATGAATACATTCCTGTCTTTGAAGGAGAACAAATATCCATAGATGGAATAGATGCCGACTACGACTCAGTATGTAGACCTTGTTATAAAAAATTAAGGAGACAATATGGAAAGAAAAAGGAAGAAAAGTAAAAAGAAAATACTAATAATATCTTTAATTACTATTTTTGTAGTCTTATTACTAGTACTAGCATATTTCTTAATATTTAAAAGAGATATCTTTACTTATAAAAATAAAATAACTATCGAAGTAGGAGACACAATACCAAGTGTTAAAGATTACTTATATAAAGATAATAAAAAAGTAAAAGAAATAACATGGAAAGAAACCTTTAGTGAAGATAACAAAATATATAAACCAGGTACTTATAAAGGAACCTTTACCTATAAAGGAGAAGAAAAAGAAGTAACCCTAATAGTTCAAGATACAATATCACCAGTTATCGAAGGTATTAAAGATATCGAAGTATTAGCCTTTAGTGATAAACCAAATTTACTAGAAGGTATTACCGTAACTGATAATAGTAAAGAAGAAATAACCGCTACTGTAAATGGTGAATATAATATTGAAGAAGCCAAAGTATATAATTTAAGTTATACCGCTAGAGATTCTTCAGGAAATGAAACCACTAAAGAATTTAAATTAACAGTAAAAGATAATCCTAATGTTAAAATAAGTAAAAGTACTAAAGGATATACAATAAAAAATTACTATGGCGTAACATATGTCGATGGTGTAGTAATAGCTAATAAAACATATTCTTTACCTAGTAATTTTGCTCCAAATAACTTAGTAACCATAAATGGTTATATCAAAATAGTAGATTATGTCAAAGATGCCTTTACTTCTTTAGTAAGTGATGCCAAAGCCTTAGGACTAAATATATATGCATCATCAGGATACCGATCATATAACGATCAAAAATATATCTATAATAGTTATGTAGCGAGAGATGGAGTCGCAAATGCTGATACCTATTCCGCAAGAGCAGGCTATTCAGAACATCAAACCGGTTTAGCAATTGATGTAAATACTGTCGATATGACTTTTGATGGAACAGCAGAAAGTAATTGGCTTAGAGATAACTGCTACAAATACGGTTTTGTTCTTCGTTATCTTAAAGGCAAAGAAAATATAACAGGCTATATGTATGAACCATGGCATATTAGATATATGGGTAAAGATATGGCAAATAAACTATATAATAATGGTTCATGGATAACATTAGAAGAATATTATGGCATCGATAGTAAATATAGTGAGTAAGTATTAATTTAGTACTTACTCTTTTATTGCCTCGTGGGCCTTAAGTAAACTTAAGTTTTTCGAGGTATTTTTATGTCTAATGTTATAAAAATAAAATAAAATAATATAATTAAAAAACCACAATTAGTTGCAGTCTTTTAACATCCAAATATTAACCAAAAGCCTAAACAAATTAAAGCTAAGTATTCAAGTAATAAAATAAAAACATTACCAAAACAAGGAGCAAATAAAGTAATTAACATTTGATAAAAAGTAATAATCATTAACATTAATACCATTAAAAATAAAAATAATTTAAAACCTGCACATAAACGAAAGAAGTTAAAAAAATTATTAAACATAGATATTCACCTACCATAGTTTATGTAAGAGTAAAAGAATTGTTAAAAAATGTTGTGAAAATAAAAATAATATGATAAAATTATATTATAGAAGGTGATATTATGAATGAGAATACTACATTATTTGATGTATCTAAAGTAACAGATAAATGCGTTAGAGAAACACTAGAAGCTTGTGTTGAAGCATTAGCAGAAAGAGGATATAATCCTATAAATCAAATAGTAGGTTATATCATATCAGGAGATTTAGGCTATATTTCATCGTACAAAGAAGCAAGAAATAGAATAGCTAAAATAGATCGAACTACTTTAGTAGAAGAACTATTAAAAAATTATTTAAAATGAGATATTTAGGAATAGACTTAGGTAGTAAGACAGTAGGTCTTGCTATATCTGATACAACATTAACAATAGCTTCCTCACTTAAAACAATCTTCTTTAAAGATGAAGATTATTTGAGTACAATAGATGAGATAAAGAATATTATTAAAGAATATGACATTCGAAAAATAATATTAGGTTTGCCTAAAAATATGAATAATACTTTAGGAGAAAGAGCAGAAATAACTACCAAATATAAAAGAATACTAGAAGAAAACACTAATATTCCAGTAATCTTTTTTGATGAGCGATTAACCTCAGTAATATCAAATTCAATTTTAATTGAAGCTGATATATCTCGCAAAAAAAGAAAGAAAAAAGTAGATAGTATCGCCGCTCAAATAATATTACAAGACTATTTAAATAAGGAGAAAAATGAACATGAATAAAGAAAATACATTTAAAGTAATTGATAGAGAAGGAAAAGAAATAGAATTTGAAATACTATTTACTTTTGAATCAGATGAAACAAAAAAGAATTATATGGTATATACAGATAATACCAAAGATGATGAAGGAAATACTAAAGTATATGCATCAGTATTTAATCCTGAAGCTGAACCACTTGAGTTATTACCAGTAGAAACAGAAAGAGAATGGAAGATAATAGAAACAATAATTACTTCGATTACTGAAGAAAGCAAAAAGGAAAAGAAAGAAGACTAATAGTCTTTTTTTGGAGGAATTATGAAGAGGTTTAGAAACATAGCCCTTGCTCTAGTTGTGATATCATTTTTTTCAGTAGTGGCAGTATGTACATTTTATAATATAAATATGGCAAAAGTATCGAATGATAATACCCTAAAAGAAGTAACAATTAAAGCTGGTAGTATTAATAGTATTGCTAATACATTAAAAGAAAATAATTTAATAAAAAATATAACTATCTTTAAAGTTTATACAAGATTAACTAATAAAACAAGCCTAAAAGCAGGTACCTATAATTTTAGTGAAGATATGGGAGTAAAAAAAATAGTATCTTTACTTGAAGAAGGTAAAACTAGTGAAAATAATATAACCTTTAAAGAAGGGATAAATGTTAGAGGTATAGCTAAACTAATTTCAAAAAAGACTAATAATAGTTATGATAGTGTTATAGCTTTTATGAATGACAATAATTATATTGATGAATTAATTAGCAAATATTGGTTTTTAACTAATGACATTAAAAACAAAAATATCTATTATCCCCTTGAAGGATATTTATTTCCTGATACCTATAATGTAATGAAAGATACAGATATAAAAGATATAATTACTAAGATGTTAGATGAAACAGATAACAAATTATCAAAGTATAAAGATAGTATTACAAATAACAAACTTAGTATTCATGAAATAATAACCCTAGCTTCAGTAGTAGAACTTGAAGTTGCTAATAAAGATGATCGTAAGTCAGTTGCTGGTATATTCTTAAATAGACTAGATTCTAAATACTTTCCTACTTTAGGTAGCGATGCTACATCATATTATGGAGCAAAAATAGATGATTGGTCTACAAATAGACTTACTTCTGTTGAATTAAATGACTGCTCTAACAAGTATAATACTAGATGTGCTTATAATAAAGGCTTACCAGTAGGACCAATTGGAAATCCATCTATAGAGTCAATTGAAGCCGTATTAAATCCAGAAAAACATAATTACTATTACTTTGTAAATGATTGCAAAGGTAAATTATATATGTCAAAAAATGAAACAGAACATAATAATATAATAAATAAATTAAAAAAAGAAAACAATTGGTGTGCTTAAAAATAAAAGAGGAACAAATCCTCTTTTTTAATTTTCTGCTTCTTCTAACATCTTAGTAATGAATATACCATATCCTTTACTAGGATCATCTACAACTACATGAGTTACTGCTCCAATAATATAATCATCTTGAATAATAGGACTACCACTCATACCTTGTACTATACCACCAGTATCTTTAAGTAATTTTTCATCAGTAATTTCAAATAAAATATTTTTAGTACTATTACCATTATTATTAATTCTTAAAATATTAATATCAAAACTTTCAATAGTATTACCATCGATAACAGTTAAAATACTTGCTTTACCAGTTTTAACTTTCTCTTCTTTAGCAACAGCATACAATTTCTTATCTGGAATATCCGTAGTATATTTGCCAAATATACCACTAGAAGTATTCTCACTAACTGTTCCAAAGACTTTACTGCTATTATATTTGGCATTTTTTTCTCCTGGTTTACCAATATCACTTCTAGTAATACCAGTTACTGAAGAACTATATATTTTACCATCTTTTATTTCTAGTCTTTGTCCAGTATTTTTTTCAATAATTTCATGTCCTAAAGCACCAAATAACTTAGTATTAGGATCAATAAAGGTAAGTGTACCAACTCCTGTTATACTATCCTTAACATATAATCCCGTTTTATAGATATTATCTTCAGTCTTGCTTAATTTTAAATTAGTATTATTTTCTTTATTACCACGCATATAAGTAATACTAATATTTTTTTTATCATTTGCCTTTTCAATTAAAGCAAGCATATCTTCAATATTAGTAATATCAGTATTATTTACTTTGATAATTTTATCACCTGATTGTAATCCAGCCTTACTAGCAGGATTAACTCCTGATACATCATAAGTACCTACAATAATAACACCTTTAGAATTAAGTTCAATACCAATGTTTTCACCACCAGCAATTATATAATCTGAATAGGCAAGGATAGTATTGGGTATAATAAATAATGCAAGTAGAGAAGGAAGCAGAATCTTGTTTTTTAAAATTTTAAAAAACATAAAACAACATCTCCTTTAAATAGTTTAACAGACTACATTATTATTATTTACAATATTAAATAAAGTATGAAAGATAAAAATTACCATCTAAAATACAAAAAATTTTAGGTATAAAATTCGCTCGTTTATATTGACAATATCACTATTTTATTGTAAAATATTAGCCTATAAAGGAGTGATGGTATGGATAAGACATATTTAGAAGAACAACTAAAAATAGCTAGAGAAAACTATAATTACTTTTTTATGAAGATGATAGTTAAAGTATTACAAGTATGTTTTAAATTAGCAAGTATGTTATTAATTAGTGAAATATTTAATTACACAATTATAAATATTATTGCTATAATTTATACTATTATCTCATTAATTAGTATTTATGATATCATTACAAATTATAAATATATAATTGAAGATATTAAGAAAACATTAAAAATTAAAGAAATATCTTTTGAAATTGATTTAAACGTTATTGGAGATAATTTATTTAAAGGAATACTAAATTATGGAAAATAATTTTTATGTAGGCATAGTTCATCATAATAAGAAAGTAACTAAAGAAGCTTATAATGAAAAATTAGTTTTATATAGTACCAATAACTATGATTACTTAGATTTAATAAATGATATCGAATATACTACTGATGTATCAAATAAAGATTACGTAAAAGCAGAAACATTAGAACCAGTAAATATAAATGACTTTAGAGAAGACTATGGTTATTTATTATCTAGACATTATGATAAACCCAAAGCTAAAAAGAAGCATTGGTATAATTTTAAAGGATAGAAATATGAATACAAAATACATTTATTCAGTTGAGGTATGGCAGATTAAAAAAGAATATTTAAAAGATAATAATATAGTATATGACTTAATCGTTGGGCAAGAAGATATATACCCATTAGCATATCCAATAATAAGAACAATATCTAAATTAAATTACGAAAAATTATTAAATAAAGAGTATTTTATCGAAGTAAGAACTGATTTAGAAGAATTAATTTTAATATATGATCAAAATAATAATTATATTCCACTAGTACCAGAAGGTAAAGTACCTCTTAAAAATAAATCTAAAACTAAATTGTTTAAAAAGTCTAAAAATGACCAAGTGTAAAGTACTTGGCTTTTTAAATATTTGACATATACACTTGTATGTAGTAAAATATATTTCGTTAAATGTTATGGAGGTGAAATTATGCCAATAATAGATGGAATGAATGATGATTATATAGAATATTTTTCTTTAGAAGAATATATAAATAAAATAAAACTATTACCCAAAGTATTAGAACATCTAGAAGAAACAAATAAAGAATTTGATAGTTATATGAATAAATTATCTAAGTATGATGAAGAATATATAATAAATTATTGGATATATTTATTATATATAGAACTTATGTCTAATCAAAAAATAGAAAGTCTAATTCAAGATGAAAAAAAACTAGGAGATAAAGGAATATTTTTTGATACATTAGGAATAAATCATAAAAGAATCCATAATTTACATAACTTTGTAACTGAAGGAGAAATGGAACCAACTTATGCTTATAGAAGTACTGAGGTAACTGTCGGTAGAAAAAACCCAAATGGTAGCATTAATATCTTCTGGCGAGGAGCACAAGCAAAAGATGTAAATAAATTCATGTCAGATTTTCTAAATATATATAAACAAGGAGGTACCTCTCTAATATATAGTAATCCCTTTTTAGCAAGTAGTATCATTCATTTATTATTTTTAAGAATCCACCCATATACCGATGGTAATGGAAGAACTGCTAGAATATTACATAATATAAAATTTACTGAAATGATAAATAAATTATATAGTACTAGACTAAAACTAAGTCCTCTTAATATATCAGAAAGTATATTAGTAAACAAAATAACATACGTAAAAAGAATAGACAATATATATTTTGATATAAAACATGATAGCAATGAAGCAATAAATGCTTGGTTTAACTTCGTATTAGATATGGTCAAGGAGCAATTACATAGAGCAATGAATAAGTTAGAGAAAATAGATTCTTCTTTCGTAATAGAGGATGTTCCTACCAGTAATATGCGATTATCTAGATTAAAACATAGATAATCCTTTTTTGTAAACCATAAGTTAATTTACTTGCCTAAAAAAAATTAGTATGATATCATTATATAAGATAAGATAGGGAGGTAAATATGACAGAATTTGATAAAGAATATTTAAAATTATTAAAAGAAATATTACAAAGAGGGGAAGAAGTAGAGAATAGAACAGGAGTAAATACAATAAAGATAGATAAATATGCTTTTAAATTTGATTTAGCTAAAGAATTTCCAATTCTTATGACTAAACAATTATTTTCAAGACAAGCTATAACAGAAATGTTATGGATATGGCAAATGGCCTCAAATGATGTACGTGAGTTACATAAAAGAAATGTTCATATATGGGATGAATGGATGGTAGATGAAGATGGCATCTATCGTATTTATGAACCAGATGGTACTTGCGAATACAATCCAGATAAAGAAGTAACAGTATACGATCCACTAAGTACTCCAATATCTGATCCACTAGCAAAGATGAATAAATTAGCACCTAAATTAGATGAAAACGGTAAAATAATGACCGCTAAAAGTAAAATAGAAGGTAAGACAATAAAAGCTGCTAAATACTATGGTAAAGAATACGCTAATACTATTGGAACAGCATACGGTTATATCGTAGATAGATATAAATTTACTGAAGAATTAATTTGGACAATCAAAAACAGTCCAACAGATCGAAGAATGGTATATAGCCTATGGCAAAATGAATTTCTAAGAACTGCTGTTCTTCCATCATGCGTATGGTCTACAGAATGGAATGTTTATAAAGGAACGCTAAACTTACAAGTACATCAAAGAAGCTGTGATGTACCATTGGGCTTACCATTTAATGTAACCCAGTATGCAACACTTTTATCAATGATAGCCCAAGTAACCAATCTAAACCCAGGCTTCGTTTCATATTCAATAAATGAACCACATATATATGTAAACCAAATAGATGGAATAAAAGAACAATTAAGAAGAGGAAGAATATATGAAAGTTTTTCAAGAATGACACCAACAAAACTAGAACAATTAAAGATAGAATTAGAAAACAAACTACTAACAATAGAAGATAAAGAAAGTAAAGAATATATAGTAACCGATTCCGATATCAGAATAATAGATATAATCTTAAACCCAGTAAAACCAGAATTATGGTTAGATCCTAGTATAGATGACTTCTATAAATTTGACAATTCTAAAGATATGAAACATGCCAAAGTAAAAAATTATAAGCATATGGGAAAATTACCATTTAAGGTAACTCAGTAAGGAGGATATAATGGAAAATTTAAGTTTAATCGCAGCAGTCGGAGAAAATGGCGAATTAGGTTATAATAATAGTCTAATTTGGAGAATAAGAGAAGATTTACAATTCTATAAAGAAATGACTATGGGTAAGAAAATTATTATGGGTAGAAAAACATTAGAAAGTATGCCCCTAAAAGCATTAGAAGGTAGAGAGCCAATAGTTCTTACTTCTAAGCCTTTAGAGAATTGTACTAATTTAGAAGTATACCATGATCTTGATTCATTATTAAATTATATAAGTGAAACCAATATTGAATTTATGGTAGTAGGAGGTTCTAAAGTATATGAACAATTACTTCCATATGTTCAAATAATGTATTTGACAGAGATTAAAAGAGAGGCATACGCTGATAGTTTCTTTCCATATTTTGATAAAGAAGAATGGAATATAACCGAAATAGGAGATTTCTTAGATAATAATGTTCCTTATGTAAGAAATAAATATGTTAGAAAAAGGAGTAAGATTAGACAATGGGAAAATTAATAGTAATTGAAGGCTCTTGTGATGGAGTAGGAAAAAGTACTCAGTATAGAATGCTAATAGATAGATTAAAAGAAGAAAAAGAAAATATGATAATAACCCATCATTTTCCTAGTTATGGTACCTATCAAGGAAGACCAGTAGAAGAATATCTAAAAGGTAATTATGGCAAAATATCTGAACTATCACCTTACTTTGTAAATAGTTTATATGCTCAAGATAGAGCTATAACATGGGTAAATGGTTTAAAACATGAATATGATAATGGTAGTATTATAATACTAGATCGTTATACAACATCATCATTAATATACCAATCTTCTGTTATTGAAGATAAAAAAGAAAGAGAAGACTTTATTAATTATGTTTATGATTACGAATATAACAAACTAGAAATAGCAAAACCTGACATAGTAATATTCTTACATGCACCTTTCGAAGTGGCTCAAGTTTTAAAAAAGAAAAGAAAAAATAATGATGGAGTAGAAAACGATATTCATGAAAGAGATTATTCATTCATGAAAAGAGTATCAGATAATTCTATAGAGATTGCTAAAAAATTTAATTGGGACTTTATTGAATGTGCAGAAAATGATAAGATGCGTTCTATTGAAGATATTCATGAAGATATATATAAATTAGTTAAGAAGAGAATAATATAATTTATTTTCTTTTTTTTATCCACTTCAGCCTGTAGTCTTCCGTGGTATGATAGAGCCTATTCTAGTCTCTATCATAAACATAGTAGTATTTGATGGTAAAGTAAAACTAATGTGTAATGATAGTATAGGAACAATGGAATATGATAATGATAAAGAAGACACTAAGTTATCTTTCTTTTTATTTGGAATTATCTTAGTTAGAAAGTACTTCACTCCAAATATAATATCTTATAATTATTTATTACTAGACTATAAAATAGGCTAGTAATAACATGAAAATACCTTGGATTTTCATGAAATGATAAAAAAATATATAGACATTTAATTATTAATATATTATAATTAACTAAAGAGAAAGTATGTGGTATTATGAAAATAGATGTATTAACATTATTTCCTAGTATGTATGATAATTTTATAAATGAATCAATAATAAAAAGAGCAATAGAAAAAAAACAAGTAGAAATAAATATACATAACATTAGAGATTATACAGTATATAAAAATAATCAAGTAGATGACTATCCATTTGGTGGAGGAGGAGGTATGGTACTAATGTGCGATCCAATCTTTAGAGCCATAGATGCTCTAAAGAAAGAAAACACATTAGTAGTAATGATGACACCATCAGGTAAAGTATATAAACAAAGTATAGCATATAATCTATCTAAACATAAACATATAATAATACTATGTGGACATTACGAAGGCTTTGACGAAAGAATAAAAACAATCGTAGATTTAGAACTATCAATCGGAGATTATATTCTAACCGGAGGAGAATTACCATCAATGGTAGTAATGGATAGTATAATAAGATTAGTAGATAATGTAATAAGCAGTGAATCATTAGAAAGTGAAAGTTTTGATAATAATTTATTAGATTATCCAAATTATACAAAACCAGTAGAATATCGAGGAATGAAAGTACCAGATGTATTGTTAAGTGGACATCACGAAAATATAAACAAATATCGTTATGAAGAACAACTAAGATTAACAAAAGAAAATAGACCAGACTTACTAGGGGGCAATCATGAATAATTATTTTATAAGTAAAGATAACAAAAGTGGAGAAATAGTATATTTAGAATACGATAAAGAAGGTTACAAAGTAACCCCTAAAAGAAAGAAAGAAGATGCTATTGAAGTAAATAAAATAGTATTTGTATCACCTAAATTAACAGAAAAATTAATAAAGAAAAAAATAGATCATAAATTAGATAAATTATTATATGAATTAAACCTAATTAATATCGATGATGAAGATAACGATTCAGGTAATAGTGAAAAGATAAGAGACATGCTAAAAGAAGCAGAAAAATTTAGATTAAATATTATAAATAATTATAAGAAGTATTTAGGTAATAGTTATATAACACTTACATTAAAGAAAATGCAAATAATAATAGATGGTTATAAAGCTAAACTATATGCTATTAAAGAAAGAGAAAATGAAAAAATATTAATTAGTATGTTTAATCAAATGAAAATGGAAGAGCCAGAAAAGAAAGGCAAAGGTAGATAACATGATATTATTAGATGGTAAAGAAGTAAAATTAAAAGTACTTGAAGAATTAAAAGAAAAATTAACAAAATTAGATAGAAGCCTAGGACTAGTAGTAATCCAAGTAGGAAATGATCCTGCGAGTAATGTATATGTAAGACAAAAAAATAAAATGGCTGAAAATCTAGGTTATAATTTCAATCATATAAAATTAGATAGTAATATTACCGAAGAAGAATTACTTAGTATTATAAATGAATTAAATAATAATGATTTAGTAGACGGTATCCTAGTACAAATGCCTATTCCTAAGAGTCTTGATACTAAAAGAATACAAAATGCTATTATGCCAGATAAAGACGTTGACGGCTTAACAGATATAAATATGGGCAGGCTAGTACATAATAGAGAATCTCTTGCTCCATGTACTCCAATAGGAATAATAGATTTACTTGACTATTATAATATCCCTATTGAAGGCAAGAATGTTGTCATAATAGGAAGAAGTGATTTAGTAGGTAAACCAATGGCTACTTTAATGACTAATAGAAATGCTACCGTTACACTATGTCATTCAAAAACAAGTAATTTAGAATTTTATACTAAATCTGCAGATATCTTAGTGGCTGCTATCGGTATACCTAAATATATAAAAGAGAATATGGTTAAAGAAGGAGCAGTTATTATAGATGTTGGTATAAATAGAATGGAAGATAACTCACTATGTGGTGATGTAGACTTTGATAATGTCAAAGATAAAGTAAGTTATATTACACCAGTACCTGGTGGCGTAGGCCAAATGACCGTAGCGGAACTAGCAGTCAATACTTATAAGGCTCATATGCTTAGAAAAAGCAAATAAAATGCTTTTTTTCTTTTACATTTATCTATAAATATGAGATAATATATATAAGGAAATATGGTGATATTATGAAAGAATATATAGTAATTACTCCTAATAACTTAAAGAAGAAAGTAATAGAACTATCAAGAAAGAAATACTATAACTATAATATAAAATTTATGAGTATAAATGAATTTATAGATAAATATACTTTTAGTTATGATAATAAAACAATATATAGTATAATGAATAAATATAATATAAATTTAAGTAGTACTTTAGTATATCTAAATAATTTATGTTATATAAGTGATAAACTAGATAATAGTAAAATGAACTTACTAAAAGATATAAAAAAATACTTAGAAGATAATAATTTACTTATATATGATAATAGATTTAGAGAGTATGTTAAAGATAAAGAAATACATATCTATGGATATAATTATATAAATAAATATTACTTAAATATATTTAAAGATCTAAATTATATAGTACATAATATAGAATATAATAACTATGATATAGATAAAATATATGAATTTAATTATATAGATGATGAAGTAATCTTTGTAATAGATAAAATATATGAATTATTAAGAAATAATATAAGTATAGATAAAATAAAACTAATAATATCAAATGAATATCGAGAAGTAATATATAGATTATTTAAAATATATAATATTCCAATTAATATAAAAAAGAGAAGTATATATTCTATCAAAGTAGTAAAAGATATATTAAACAACTTAGATGATCTAGATAATAGTATTAATAATATTAAAGAAGATAATATTAAAGAAAAAGTAATTAAAGTATTAAATAATTATAGTTTTATAAATGATAAAAAAGAAGTATTAGATTTAATCATTAATGATTTAAAAAATACTTATTTAGATGAAGATAATAATGGTATTAAAGTATCTACTATTGATGATATCTATAATAATGATGATTATGTATTTTTACTTGGATTTAATAAAGAGAATATACCAGTATTATATAAAGATAATGAATACTTTAGTGATAAAGAAAAAGAAGTACTAGGATTAGATACTAGTAATGAATTAAATATAAATAAAAAGATTGAAGTAATAAGAAAGATACATAATATTAAGAATCTTACTATTAGTTATAAATTAACTGATAGCAATAATACTTATACAAGAAGTGATTTATTAAATGATATAGAAATAGTAAAAGATTATAAACATCAGTATATAAATTCTAATATGATGAATAAGATTTTCTTAACTACCTATTTAGATAACTTAGTAAAATATAATATCAAAGATAAAGATTTAGATTTATTATCTAGTAATTATAATATTCCATATATGAATTATGATAATACCTATAGTGGTATATCTAAAGAAAAATTATATAAATATTTAGATAATAAATTAACACTATCATATACAGCATTAGAGAACTTTTATAAATGTAAATTCAAATATTACATAAGTAATATCTTAAAAATAAATATCATAAAAGATGATTTTGCCATCTTAATCGGAGACATCTGTCATTATGTACTTAGATGTATGGATGACCAAGATTTTGATTATGATACTTGTTTTAATAATTATGTTAAGACTAAGAGAGAATTTAGTAAAAGAGAATTATTCTTTTTAGATAATATAAAAGAAGAATTAAAGTTTGTTACTTCTACTATTAAGAAACAATCAACTTATAGTACATTTAATAAAAGTATGAAAGAAAAACCCATCTATGTAAATAAAGATAAAAATATTAAAGTAACATTTATGGGAGTAATAGATAAAGTATTATATAAAGAAGAAGATAATATAACATATCTAGTAGTAGTAGATTATAAGACGGGTAGTACTAATATTAATTTAAAGAATATGGAATATGGCTTAGGATTACAACTTCCTATATATCTATATTTGTCAAACAAAATGGAATTAAAAAACATAAAAGTAGTAGGCTTCTACTTACAAAAATTATTTACTAGTACTTTAGATAATAGTAAAGACTATGAAACCGCTAGAGAAAATAATCTTAGATTAGAAGGATATTCTACCGATAATGAGAATATTTTATCTAAGTTTGATACAACATATAACGATTCTAAATTAATTAAAGGAATGAAAACAACTAGTAAAGGATTTAGTACATATAGTAAAGTATTAAATGATGAAGAAATAGATAGTATGATTAATAATACCGATAAATTAATTAATGAGGGAATAGACAAAATACTAGAAGGAGACTTTACTATTAATCCTAAAGTAATAGATGGTACTAATGTTAGCTGTAGTTTTTGTGAGTATAAAGATATCTGCTACTTAAGAGAGAAAGATATTACATATATAAATAGAGAGGAAGATAAAGATGGAGAAGATGTATAACTGGGAATATATTTATCGAGGAGATATCTATAGAATGGAAAAAGGAAAAGGAGTATTAGAAGAAAAAGATATTGATGTAGCCTATATGGAAGATGACCATGCTTGGGCTAGAATAAACGATATATTAGACTGCTTATACCCATTTGGACTTACAGATGATAAAGAAAAAAATGCTGCAATTTACGATCGTGCTTTTGCCAAACTTATGTCTTCGCTAATACCTATTGATGATATAAAAGAAGGCAGTCTATATGTCGAACCATCATCACTAGAAGTGGTATTAACTCCTGATGACAATTCAAAAAAAATAAGTTCAAAAGGAAAAAAATCAAAAAGATAGGAGGATAATATGGCTTGGACAAAAGAACAAGAAACCGCTATCTATAAAGATGGCACTAATATAATAGTTTCCGCAGGAGCAGGCTCTGGTAAGACCGCAGTACTAACAGAGAGAGTATTAGAAAAAGTAAAAAATGGTATCTCTGTAGATAACCTTCTAATACTAACCTTTACAAAGATGGCCGCTAAAGAGATGCGTGAGAGAATAGGAGACAAACTAAAGAAAGCTGGTTTAACTAGTGAATTATCCAAACTAGATATCGCCGATATTACAACCTTTGATGCCTATGCTTTATCTTTAGTAAAAAAATATCATTATTATTTAAATGTAAGTAAAGATATAAGTATAATTGATGCCTCAGTAATAACATTATATAAAAGAAAAGTATTAAAAGATATCTTTAATGAATTATATAATCAAGAAGACTCTAAGTTCTTATCTTTAATAAAAGAATATAGTTTAAAAGATGATAAAGAAATATTTGATTTTATTCTAAATATAAATAATAAATTAGATTTAAAGACAAATAAAAGTGAATACTTAGATAATTATATTAATATAAAATATAATAATGATAATATAGATAAAGATATTGAAGAATATATTAAAGTAATATTAAATCTTACTAGTAATATAAGAGATTATATAGAATACATAGATGACTCTGATTACCTAGATAAATTATATCCCATAATTAATCCCCTATTAGAAAGTTCTAGTTATAATGAAATAAAAAATAATATTAATATAAAATTACCAATAGCCAGAGGACTATCTGATATAAGTAAAGAATATAAAGAAAAAATATCTAATAGTATTAAAGAAATAAAAAAATTAATAATATATGATAATTATGATAGCATAAAGATAGGTATATTAAAAACTAAAGAATATACCGAAGAAATTATTAATATCATAAAAGAATTAGATAAAAGAGTACAAGAATATAAATGGAAATATAATTACTTTGAATATTCAGATATATCAAGACTAGCTATAAAATTAGTAAAAGAAAATACTCTAGTAAGAGAAGAAATAAAGAATAATTTAAATGAAATATTAATAGATGAATATCAAGATACAAATGATGTTCAAGAAGAATTTATTTCTTATATATCAAGTAATAATGTCTATATGGTAGGAGATATTAAACAGTCTATTTATAGATTTAGAAATGCTAATCCATATATATTTAAGAATAAATACGATACCTATAGTAGTAATAATGGTGGTATCAAAATTGATCTAAATAAGAATTTTAGAAGTAGAGAAGAAGTAATAAATAATATAAATTTAATATTTAATCGGATAATGGATGATGATATAGGAGGAGCCTCCTATAAAGAGAGTCATCAAATGGTATATGGTAATCTAATGTATAAAGGAGAAGGTGATAATAAAGAAAATAATAACTTTGAAGTATATAGTTACTTAAATGATACATCATTTAAAAAAGAAGAAGTAGAAGCCTTTATTATAGCGGGTGATATTAAAAAGAAAGTAGAAGAAGGCTACTTAGCCTTTGGTAAAGATACCAATGGTATTAGAAAAATAAAATATAGTGATTTTGCTATATTACTTGACAGTAGTAAATACTTTGAATTATATAAGAAGATACTTGAATATAATGGAGTACCTACCATTATAAATAAGTCCATAAATTTAACAGATGGTGAAGTAATTACCATAATTAAAAATATTATAAGTTTTATAATAAAACTAAAGAGTAATATTATAGATAATGAATTTAAAAAATTATTTATATCTCTTGGTAGAAGTTTCTTATTCAATATAGATGATGATACATTATTTGATTACTTTTTAAATAATAATTATAAAGATAGTGATATTTATAAAATAAGTTATGAAATAACTAAGAAATTAGATACTATTAGTTTAGATGAGATAATAGATATAATTACTTATAGTTATGACTTTAACAATAAGCTATTCTTACTAGGAGATTATTCTTCTAATGTACTTAGAATAGAAAAATTAAAAGAAATAACTAGTAATTTAACTAATTTAGATTATGATATATATAGTTATCAAGAATATCTAGAAGATATCATTAATAATAATTTAAAGATAGAATTTACTCTTAATGATAATAGTGATGACACAGTAAAGATAATGACTATTCATGCTTCTAAAGGATTAGAATTTAATATCTGCTACTACGGAGGATTATATAGTAAATTTAATATAAGAGAAGCCATAAGTAAATTTAGTTATGATGATAAATATGGAATAATAATTCCATATAAAGATAATTTCTTATATAATACAATTTATCATACTCTAAGTTATAGAAGCTATGTAAAAGAAAATATTAGTGAAAGAATAAGATTATTCTATGTAGCATTAACTAGAGCCAAAGAAAAAATGATCTTCTTATTACCAGAAAATAATAAAGAAGAAACATATATAAATGACCTAGTAGACAATAGCATTAGAGAAAAGTATAATAGCTTTGCTAGCATTATGTATTCTTTAGAATATATAACTAAGAAGTATTATACTAATATAGATATAAAAAATATAAATTTATCTAAAAATTATAATATGGTAAAGAATGGTAATTATAAAGCATTACTTAATAAAGTAGAGGATATTTTAGAAGTAAATAATATAAATATAAATACTTTAAAAGAAGAAGAAAAAACTTTTTCTAAAAAGAATATTCATCTTATTACTAAAGAAGAAGAATCTAAATTAGATTATGGTAAGAAAATACATGAATTATTTGAATTAACTGATTTTAATAATACTAGTAATTTAACTGGCAAAAATAAAGAAATAATTACTAATTTCTTAGATAAAGTAGATATAGGAACTGCTAATGTATACAAAGAATATGAATTTATATATGAAGATAATAATATTACTTATCATGGTATTATAGATTTAATGTTAGAATATGATAATAATATTAAGATAATTGATTATAAGTTAAAGAATATCAATGATAATGCTTATTTAAAACAATTAAATGGATATAAAAATTATATTGAAAATACATTTAATAAAGATACTTCTATATACTTATATTCTATATTAGATAATACTTTAGAAAAAGTATAATATATTTATTTTAGCCATTTCAACCTTAAGTAAACTTAAGTTTTCCATGGTATGATAGAGCCTATATAATAGTCTCTATCATAAACAATTATATGTATATATAAATTAAAATAAATAGTCAATATAATATTGACTATTTTACTTCTTAGGAGGTGGAGGTTTAAGTAGTGGAATCAGTTGTAGCACTTGCTATGATAATCTTTTCCTTTGTTGTCTATATAGATAATCTATAGGAATGGTTGTAAGATGTAACTATGGCTAATTATACTAATGGATATTTAACATATAAAGAGAATACTAATTAGAAATATACTAGTTATCTTTCTTTTTATTTGAAAAATTCTTAGTTAGAAAGTATTTCACCATGGATATAATATCTTATAATTATTTATTACTAGACTATAAAATAGGCTAGTAATGACATGAAAATACCTAGGATTTTCATGAAAGGTAATAAATATATCTTTTCAAAATAATAAAAATATATTATAATTATATTGTGCCAAATTAGTTTAGTGGTAGAACAAGGCCCTCGTAATGCTTAGAGATAAGTTCGATTCTTATATTTGGCACCATTAATTTAAATATAAAGAAAGAGAATATAACTATGGAAAATAGTAGTAGAATGTTAATAATAAGATATAATAATAAATTAAATGGATCTATATTATATAAATGTAGTGATGGAATAATACCAAAAGAAATAGAAGAAACAAAATTATTATTTATAATGGCATATCCAAATATATTAAAAGAATTAATAAAAGGTAAAATACTATATATAGATAATTATACTGGATATTTAGGACATAAAGAAATAAAAGGTCCATATGGTGAAGAAGAAATATTTATACCAGAATATACAAGTAATAATCTATCATTAATAGAAATAATTATAGATATAGAAAATAAAATAAAGAATAATAAAAAGAAAATAAGAAAATAAATATATCTATCAGTAATGATAGGTATTTTATTTTTTTATAATAAATGATATACTAAGTATAGGAAGTGAAGTAATAATGGAATTAGTTAATTTAATGTATAGATATGTAAATAGATTTATAAATAGTAATGAATTAATAAAAGAATTAAAAAAGATAGATATATGTAATTATCAAGATAAAGAAGTAATAAATAAATTAATTAAAGATATAGAAGAAGTAAGAGAGAAGACTCCTAACGAGATAGACAAAGTAGAAAAGAAAGATTAGAAGAAATAGATAATTTATTAGATAAATTTAAAGAAGTAAATACTAGTGATAATGAACTAAAAGAATTTATAGAAAAGCAATATAATAATTTACTTAAAGAAAAAGAAAAAATAAAAGATGGTGGTAAGTTATATACTAAAATAACAGATTTATTAACTAATAACTCAGTAATAAATAAGTCTGCTAGCAAAATGAACGATAAAGAATTATTGACTTTTATAACTAGATATATATCAGTACCATTACCTCCTCCTATTAAGCAAGAAGACTTTAATGACTTAGTAAAAGTAGGCATTAAAGAAGATAATAGAGAAGCCTTATGGAGATTAGCAGTCAATTATGATAAAAAGATGGACTTTACTTTAATTGAAGACTATTTCATTGATAAAAGAGATAGCTACTACTTAATAGAATTAATTAGTGCCACTGATAGCATTAATTTAGATAATATAGTTAGTAAAGTAGTAGCCACTAACGATAGAGAATTTATGATTGATTTAGCAAATAGATCATTAGAATTAAGTATATTTACTAAAGAAGATATAGATAAAATAAAAGAAAAGTATAATTTATAATATGGAGGTATAAAATGAAATTAGCAGTATTTACAGATATTCATGGTAATTTAGAAGCATTAAAAACTATTATAAATGATATAAAGTCTAAGAATGTAGATGAAATAATATGTTTAGGAGATACAATAGGATTAGGATCCGAATCTAAAGAATGTCTTGATCTAATAATAGAAAATAATATTAAAATGGTTTTAGGTAATCATGAATTATGTGCTCTATATGGTACTGATATTGATAGTAGTATAAATAGTAATGTACAAAAAGAACATTATAAATGGATAAGAGAATCTTTAACTACTAAAGAGATAGACTTTCTAAAAAAGTGTCCTCTTTATTATGAATGTAATATAAGTTATAATAATATAATAAAAAATAAAAAGATAATATTTAGTCATTATCTATTAGAAGATACTAGTAAATTATATCCTTTTGAAAAGAATAATTTAAAAAACGATGTTAATTTATGGATCAAATATAATAATGAAGATATAACATATATAGTAGGTCATTTACATAAATCATTTAATGGAAATGAAGTAGATGGTATAAGTGGAGATTATATAGAAGCTATAGATGAATTAACTAACATTTTCATTCTTGATAGTAGTGGTTGCACTATAGATAATAATACTTCTTATATGCTAATAGATATAAATAAGAGTTTAATGTTTAGTAAAATAAACCTAACATATGATTATAACAAATTTATAAATAAAGAATTAGCAAAAGAATTTCCTGATAAAGAAACAATATTAAAATTATTCTATGGTATTAATAAATAAATAATTAATATTATATAATATGAATGATAAACTAGATAAATTAGAAGATATAAAAGAAGAAAATTTAATATGGATAATATATATAATAATAATAATTCTAAGTTATTATGCCAATAGTAAAGAAAAGAAATATCTATTATATAATGACGAAGAAGCAAGAAGAGAATATCAAAGTTTACTTATAATAATATTTAGTATATTAGTAATAATCTATTATCATTTTACTAAGAATAATTATGAAGATATCTTAAAATTAAATAGTAGTGATACTAATAAAAAGATAATACTTACAAAAGCATCATTTATAGGAACATTACTAGTACTAATTAGTGGTATTATCTTTCTAATAATAGCTATATACGATAAACAAATAGAAGTAGAACTAGCCTTTAACTAAGACTTGTTTTTTTCTTAATATTTGATATAATTATATTAGGAAAAGAGGTATAAGATAATGGCATCTTCAGTAATACATATATGTATAGCAAATGAAATAAATAAAACTATTAACAGAGATAGTAAAAAATTATTAATAGGAACAATAGCTCCAGATATTTCTAAGTTACTAGGAGAAACTAAATTTTATAGTCATTTTTTAGATAATGTAAATAATAATATTCCAAATATAAATAAATTTTTAGATAAATATGGTAATTATTTAAATGATGACTTTGTATTAGGCTATTATATACATTTATATACTGATTATTTATGGTTTAAATATTTCATACCTAATATAATAAAAGGCAATTATATAAAAGAATTAGATGGAGCATTAGTAGAATATACTGAAAAAACATTTAAATATTATGTTTATAACGATTATTCAAACTTAAATAATCAGTTAATAGATAGATATAATTTTCCAATGAAAATATTTTATGAAGAAATACCATATATACCAAATATAATTAGTGAAATACCTATAGATAGACTAAATCTAATTGTAGACAAAACAGGAGTTTTAATAGAAGAATCCAAAAAAGGAAAAAAATATTTATTTAAAATAGATGATATTATTACTTTTATAGAAAGTTCTAAAAAAACAATATTAAAGGAGTTAGATAGTATTTATGAAAAAAATTAAATTAATTATCCTAGTAGTATTCCTTCTTATCAGTGGGTGTACTAAAGAAAAAGTAGTAGAAGAACATAAAGAACCTATAGTAAAAGAAGAAGTAAAAGACACATATATTGATAATAATCCTATAAAATTAGGAATATTCTTAAGTAATAATAATTACTATAATAAAGAAGTAATCGAAGATACCTACTATACAAACCTTACAAATGGGGTAGATATAGGATCATTTGAAGTATTTTTAACTGATGACAAAACAATAAGTGGTACTAAATTTAAAGATACATGGCAAAAATATTACGATAAATATGAAGATATTAATAAATATAAAATAGGTTATAATATAGGATATACATTAAAAGATGGTACTTCAAATAATAGTACCTTCTTAGAACCAGATATATTTAGATATAGTAAATATTTCTATATATACTTTTATGACGATGTCAATGCTCCTGATGGATTTTATAGTCATTTAGAAAGTACTAACGATAACACTTTAATTACTTCGGTTAAATTCTTCGCAGTAAATAACATAGATGAAGTAGAAAACATAACACTAACAGTTTTTACTTATGATAATGATGACTTTGATGATGAAGGAAATTATCGTGGTAATTCAAAATATACAATTAATATAAAAAGGAAATAGATTATTTGTCTATTTCCTTTAATAAACTCTTAGTAAAATGAGCTGATACCAAATCAAATTCTTTATCACTATCTAGTCCAATATAATACTCTTCACCATCTTCTATAACAGTCTTTCTAAAACATATCTTAGAATTATCATTTACATTAGCAAACAAAGTATATTCAGTACCATTAATAACATCTTCTCTAACAATAGCATACTCAATACCATCATCTAAAACTATAGTATCCATATTATCTTCCTCCTTTATCATTGCTAATATTTTTGTTTTGTACATCATTAATAATTCTATCAAGTTCAGAAGTATCGCCATCTTTAGCTTTATCAACAGCATCCACAATAGCAGCACTTGCCAAATTAGAAGCTTCTTCCCAACTATTTACTCCCATAACAGCTAAAAAACTACCGCCACCTTCTAATATCTGCCCCTTACTATAATTACCATCAGCACAAAAAATTTCAATATTTCTAGAGAATTTATCAGCTTCTTTAACATCTTTTTCAGAAAGTGTATATCTATCTTTGCCAGCATCAATATCTTTAATATTCTTTGCATCCTTAATAGCTCTTTCATATAATTCGAATGTTGCTAAACCAACATCATTACCTCCAACAACCATATCTAAACCAGAATAGTCATTATTTTCATATAAATAAAAATCTTCTCCCTCGAAATAACCATAGCCAGCATCTACTAGCTCTTGTTGAGCATAAGGAATAGCATAGTTATAGCTTTCATATGGTATTGTAATCTTAGCAATAGTAGGTTTAATAGCTCCAAAAAACAAAGCCAAACTAGCAGATACTGCTGCTAAAGAAACTGCAATGTTCTTATACCTTTTCTTTTTCTTAGCTACCTTTTCTTTCTTTATTGAAGCCTTTCTAGCTTTTTCTTCTGCCTCTTTCGCTAATAAAGCCGCATTTTTTGATTTATCACGCATATCAAGAATTCTATAGATATCATCAATATTACCATCAAATTGTGAACCATTTTCCATATCTTTCTACCTCCTATGATAAATATATAACATTTTAAATACAAAGTCAACAAAATTTTACACTGCTTGACATAATTAAAGTAACAAGTCTCCTTGTTACTTTAATATTAATTTATTATCTTGAAAATCTACCGTAATAGTACTACCAAATTTAACTTTATCATTAATAATAGCATTAGCAATTAAAGTTTCAACATTCCTTTGAACAAATCTCTTAATAGGTCTTGCTCCATATTTCTCATCATATGCTGAATCAATAATATATCTTCTAGCAGACTCTGTTACTACTAAATGTAAATTCTTATCTTTAAGCCTATCTTCAGTATCACTAATAATTTTATCTAGAATATCATTAACTACTTCTTTAGATAAAGAATTAAAGACTATAATTTCATCAATACGATTTATAAACTCAGGTTTAAAAGTACTCTTAAGTTCATTCATAACTAATTCATTACTATTAGAAGTATTTTCTAAAATATATTCACTACCTAAGTTAGAAGTCATAATAATGATAGTATTTTTAAAGTCTACAGTTCTACCTTGACCATCAGTAATTCTACCATCATCTAGTATTTGAAGTAAAACATTAAATATATCCTTATGAGCCTTTTCTATTTCATCAAACAAGATAATAGAGTAGGGATTTCTTCTTACAGCTTCAGTAAGTTGTCCACCCTCATCATATCCAACATATCCTGGAGGAGCTCCAATTAATCTAGCTACAGAATGGCTTTCCATATATTCAGACATATCAATTCTAATCATATGTCTTTCATCATCAAATAACTCATAAGCAAGAGTTCTAGCCACTTCTGTTTTACCTACACCAGTAGGGCCTAAGAAGATAAATGAACCAATAGGTCTATTAGGATCTTTAATACCTGCTCTTGCACGAATAATAGCCTCAGATACTAAGTGAATAGCATTATCTTGTCCTTTAACTCTTTTCTTCATATTTTCTTCTAAGTGAAGTAATTTTTCTCTTTCACCACCAACTAATTTAGATATTGGAATATTAGTCCATTTAGATATAATAGCCGCTACTGATTCCTCATCAACAGTATCAGATAATATCTCTGATTTATTAATTTTTTCTAGTTCGGCAAGTTCTTTCTCTAATCTAGGAATAGTACCATGTCTAAGTTTAGCAGCAGCTTCTAAGTCATAATTATTTTCAGCCTTCTCTAAAGCAAAGTTAGCAGAATCAATTTCTTCTTTCTTTTTACTAATCTTAGTATTAACAGACTTTTCTTCTTCCCATCTATTTTTTAAATCCTTTTCTTTTTCTTTAAGACTAAATAACTCCTTATCAATATTCTCAATTCTATTCTTAGAAATATCATCTTTCTCTTTCTTTAGAGCTTCTTTTTCAATTTCTAGTCTCATGATATTTCTTTCTAAGTTATCTAGTTCAGTAGGAACAGATTCCATTTGTACCTTAATAGTAGCAGCAGCTTCATCAATTAAGTCAATAGCTTTATCAGGTAAGAATCTATCAGTAATATATCTATCAGATAACGTAGCAGCGGCTACCAAAGCTTTATCTTTGATATTTACACCATGGAATACTTCAAACTTAGGTTTTAATCCCCTAAGAATAGTAATAGTATCTAAAACAGTAGGTTCTTTTACTAATACTTTTTGAAATCTTCTTTCTAGAGCAGCATCTTTTTCAATATATTTACGATACTCATTTAAAGTAGTAGCACCAATACAATGAACTTCACCACGAGCTAGCATAGGTTTTAACATATTACCGGCATCCATAGCCCCTTCTAGAGCACCAGCTCCTACTATCATATGTATCTCATCAATAAACATAATGATTTCTCCATCAGAATCTTTTACTTCTTTTAGAACAGCTTTTAATCTTTCTTCAAATTCACCACGATATTTAGCTCCTGCTACTAAGGCACCCATATCTAATTCCCAAATACTTTTATTTTTTAAACTATTAGGAACATCCCCTTTAATTATTCTAGTAGCTAGTCCTTCCACAATAGCAGTTTTACCAACACCAGGTTCACCAATTAATACAGGATTATTTTTAGTTTTTCTAGATAATATTCTAGTTATACTTCTTATTTCATCGTCACGACCAATAACAGGATCTATTTTCCCATCTTTAGCGGCCTTAGTAATATCACGACCATATTTTTCTAATGGTTTTTGTAGATTTTCTTCATATGGATTATTCATATTCATATTTATCATCCTCCTTTTTATATATCTATATTATATCACTATTTTAGCAATTGTCAATAGAGATTGCTAAAATAAATTTATTTCTTTTTTATAGCCTCGTGGGTCTTAAGTAAACTTAAGTTTTCCGAGGTGTTTTTATAAAAAAAAGGCCACTAAAATGATTAAGATAATCGATTTTAATGTTGCTAAATGTTATGATATGATGTATAATGAAGATGTAGAAAAAAGCAAAATAATTAGATGTGGAAGTATCTTTAAAGCCGAAACCATCGAAGAAATATCAGATTTATTAGGAGATGATTTATTAACTATGGAAGAGAAAGAAAGATTTTTAAATAGCATTAGAGCAGTAAATGGTGATGAAGAAATAGTTGCAGCATATCGCAATGAAAGAAATGAGAGATGGAAAAGAGAGAGCATTGAAAATGGTCTAAGAGAAGAAGGCAAAGAAGAAAATACTATTTCTATTATAAAGAACATGCTAAGTGAAAAAATAGATTATAATACTATTTCAAAAGTAACTGGTAAAACAATGGAAGAAATAAAAGAAATAGAAAATAATATGTAATTAGATGACTGCAGTATGGTAAAGTACTGCAGTTATTTAGTTATTTTTAGACATAAAATTGCAAAAAAATTAAATAGTGAATAAAAAATATATACTTTTTATTTATTTTTTGTTATAATTAAATTGTATCATTTTAGGGAGAGTCGATATCGTGAAGAAAATATATACTGCTATTGACATTGGATCTGATACAATTAAATTCGTAGTAGGAGAATACTTTAAAAATAAATTAAATATCCTAGCTACTTATGAACAAAAAGCAAAAGGAATAAGAAAAGGTTTAATTGTTGATCCCAATTTAGCTATTAACTCTATTAAAGATGGAATTAAAGAAATAAATAATAATTTAGGCATTGATATAAAAAAAGTAATAGTAGGAGTACCTAGTTATAATGCTAAGTTTATGTTTGTTACTAGTGAAATAGAAATAACTGGCGATGCTATAACAACAGATGATGTAAATAATCTTATAAAAGCTTCAGTATATTCTAAAGTAGAACAAGACTATGAACTTATAACCGTATTACCATTAACTTTCTTAATAAATGGAGAAAAAGAAACTAAGGTTGTAGGTAAAGCTGGTAATAAACTAGAAATAAAAGGAATTATGATTTCTGCTCCAAAGAAGAATGTTTATTCAGTCCTATCAGTTATGGAAGGAGCTGGATTAGAAGTAGTAGATATTACTGTATCAGCTTTAGGAGATTATTATGAAGTAAGAAATAATAATTTAGATAAAAACATAGGAGCTATTATTAATTTAGGACACGAAACTACTAATGTGTCAGTATTCAGTAGAGGTAAACTTATGAATACCGAAACAATTCAATTAGGAGGAATTAATGTTGATAAAGACTTAGCCTATATGTTTAATATAAATGTATTTGATGCAAGAGAAATAAAAGAAAAATTTGCATCTAGTCATAAAAGATTCATAGCATTAAATGATGTATATGAGGTTAAAAACACTGCTGGTGAAGTAATTAAATTAAACCAAATAGAAGTAACTGAGATAGTTATGGATAGATTAGCAGAGTTACTTAGATTAGCCCAGAAACAAATATTACTATTGACAAAACAAAATATTTCTTATATAGTAATAACTGGAGGATTAACCGAAATAAGGGCATTTAAAAATTTAGTCTATGAAATTTTAGGAAAAGATGTTATAATATATACAGAAGATACTCTTGGAGCAAGAAATAATAAATATACAACTTCAATTGGAATGATAAAATACTTTATAGATAAGATGGAAGTTAGAGGAAAAGAGTATTCTATGATAGATGAGCAAGATGAAGAGTTACTAATAAATCCAAATAATAAGAATTCAAAGGGGAAAGCTGGTATTACCAAAATATTTGGAAACTTTATTGGAACTAAGGAGGATTAAAAATGAATAATATGTTTGGTTTAGAAATGGATCAGTTAGCAAAAATAAAAGTAATTGGAGTAGGTGGGGGCGGTTGTAACGCTGTAAACAGAATGATAGAATCAGGTCTTAAAGGCGTTGAGTTTATAGTAGCTAATACTGACCTTCAAGTTTTAAATAATTCTCTAGCTCCAATCAAACTACAAATAGGTAGAGAATTAACAGATGGCTTAGGAGCAGGAGCAAATCCAGAAATAGGTAGAGAAGCTGCTCTTGAATCAAAAGGAGAAATAGAAGAAGCAATTAAAGGTGCTGATATGGTCTTCATTACATGTGGTATGGGGGGAGGAACAGGTACTGGTGCTGCTCCAGTAATAGCTGAAATAAGTCAAGATTTAGGAGCATTAACCGTAGGTATTGTTACCAAACCATTTAGTTTCGAAGGTAAAAAGAGAATGAATCAAGCTGTATCAGGACTTGATGAATTAAAGAAACATGTCGATACTTTAATCGTAATACCTAATGATAGATTAAGAGAATTAATAGATAAGAGTACACCAATGCTTGAAGCATTTAGAGAAGTAGATAACGTACTACATAGAGGAGTACAATCAATATCTGACTTAATTGCAGTATCAGGTTTAGTTAACCTTGACTTTGCTGATGTAAAAGCAATTATGAAAGATAGAGGTAATGCATTAATAGGTATAGGTGTAGGTTCTGGAGAAAACAGAGCAACAGATGCTGCTAAACAAGCTGTATCTTCACCACTTCTTGAAACATCAATAAATGGTGCAACAGATGCTATAATAAATGTAACTGGTGGTGCTTCACTTACATTATTTGAAGTAGAAGAAGCTGCTGAAGTAATTAGAACTGCTGCTAATACAGATATTAATACAATATTTGGAGCAGTAATTAATGAAAACCTAAATGATGAAGTAATCGTTACAGTAATAGCAACTGGCTTTGAAAATCAAAGCGAACCACTATATCATAGTTTCAACTCAACTAGAAGAGAAGACATCTTTAGAGAAGGAACTAGTGATATAGATATCGATAACGATTTAGATATTCCACCATTCTTAAGAGATAGAGATAATTATTAAAAAGGAGGCCCTCTTATGATTAATGTAGTAGATAAAAAAGTTAACAGCAAGTTAATTTTTGGGGGTCAAAAAGCTAATCTAACTAAATTAAATAATAATATAAATAAAGACTATGAAATAACTAATAGAAATATTAGTAGTTTTTCATAGCCTTTTTACTATGGAGGAAAGTAATGAACAAATATAAAACATATATGTATATTGGAATTATCATATTAATTATATCAATATTAGGAAGTACATATGCTTATTATAAGTATGTACTTGCCTCAATTAATATTAATACCATTACTAAAGGATTAGATTATTATATTAATTATGCTAAAGGAACAGATATAACATCAGGTACTTTAAATCCAAGTACTGATTATACAGGTGGCAATAGCGTGACTATAATCTTAAATAAAAAAGACAATACCTATGATATTTATGGGCATATCTATTTAGATATAACTACTATTAGTTCTGCTCTTAGTAGTAGCAATGCCTTAAAATATGTTGTATTAGAAGGTACTACTAAAATATCCGAAGGAACATTAGGTGGAGTATCAGCAAGTAAGTCTTATTTACTAGCAGTAAATATTCCATTAAAAACAATATCAACTACATATACAGTATATCTATGGTTTGATGAAACAAATAGTAATGCTTTATCAGCTGAAAATACCACGATAGGTGCAAAAGTAAGATGTGAAGCCACTATGAAAAAAATTAATGATGAACCATATACAGTTTCTATTCTTTCTGAAAAAATAATAAATTTATATAATGCATCTACCAAGAACCCAGTTACAAATGATAGTATAACTTATCAGTATGATACTGCTGATAGTCTTATGCAAGATATAGGTGGTAACATTAGGTATTACGGTAAAAATCCAAATAACTATATTTATTTTAATTGTTCTGATTATTCAAACCAAACATCTTCAACTTGTGAATTATGGAGAATAATAGGAGTATTTGACGGAAAAGCAAAATTAATAAGGAATGAAATTCTTGGAGAATATTCATATGATAATAGAAATAAAGCCACAGGAGCTGATACTGATTCAGGCAAAAACAATTGGTCTGAAGCAAGATTAATGAAATTATTAAATTCTGGATACGAATCAGAAACTGGTGGAAGCCTTTATTGGAATAGAAAAAAAGATACTTGCTATAACGGAAGTGGTGCCAACACAACAATAACATGTGATTTTTCAAGTACAGGATTAAAAGATAGTTCAAAAAGTATTATTGCAAAAAATAATTATTCACTATTAGGATGGGATGATTATAATTTATACGCCCATCAAGCATATCAGCATGAAACAACAGATGGAAGTGTATATACAGGTAGAGCAACATCTTGGAATGGAAAAATTGCTTTAATGTACTTATCTGACTATGGATATGCTGCTGATCTCAGCAAGTGTACTGATAACATGCATGCATATTCCCATTGTGTTGCTTATAATTGGTTAGTATCAGGAATATCTGAATGGACATTAATGCCTAAGTCAAGCAGCAGGGCAAAGCTATATAGAATTGCTACAACCGGAATAGTTGCATATGATTTCAGTGCCTACAATGCATTGGCAGTTAGACCAGTATTATATATATATAGTACATCAAGAATAATGGGTGGTAATGGTAGTCAAAACAATCCATATCAATTAAGTATTACATAGAGTTAGCTTATTTGAACTAATTCTTTTTCTTTTAGTTATAACTGCGAATATGATAGGTCTACTGAGACTCTGATATAGACTAAGAATTAGGCTATATCAGACATGAAAATACCTTGGATTTTCATGAAAGGTATATAATAAATTAACTAGATGTAAACTTAGTAGACATTTTATAAATATATTGATATAATTATACTAGGAGTTGTAAGATATGAAAGAATTAGAAACAATTGAAGGTATTGGACCTAAAACAAAAGAATTACTTAATAAAATAAAAATATATACAGTAGAAGATTTATTAAATTACTATCCATATCGTTATGATATAATAAAAAGAAGTGATTTAAGTAATCTATCTGATGGAGATAAAATAATAATAGATGGTATAGTTGAAGGACAACCCACTACTATATATATAAATAAAAGTCTAAAAAAAATGATCTTTAGAATTAGTACCAAAACAATGATACTTAATATAACATTATATAATAGAGCTCATTTATATTCAGATCTAAAATCAGGAAAAGAAGTAACAATTATAGGTAAATATAATAAACTAAAGAATACAGTAATAGTATCAGATATAAGATTCGGTTTATTACCACCATCTGCTAAAATAGAACCTATTTATTATACTACAGAAGGATTAACAGTAAAACAAATAAGTAAATTTGAAGCTATAGCTTTAGAAAATGATTATGATGTAATAGACTTAGTACCTAGATATATAGAAGAAAAATATAATTTAATGAATAAAAAATCCGCTATTAAGAATATTCATATACCAGAAGATATCTTATTACTAAAAAAAGCAAGACAAAGAATTAAGTATGAAGAATTATTTATGTATGTACTTAAAATTAATTATTTAAAGAATAAAATCAATAATGATAATTTAGCAATAGAAAGAAATATAGATAAAGATAAATTAGATAAATTTATTAAAAGTTTACCATTTGAACTAACTTTAGATCAAGATAAAGCAGTTAATGATATAATTAATGATTTATCTATAAAAAAGAGAATGAATAGATTACTACAAGGAGATGTAGGTTCAGGTAAAACAATAATTGCTTTAATAGCAGTATATGCTAATTATTTATCTAAGTATCAATCGGCCCTAATGGCTCCTACTGAGATACTAGCAGTACAACATTACGAAGAAGCAAAGAAAATATTTAGTAAATATAAACTTAATATAGCACTATTAACTTCAAGTACCAGTAATAAAGACAAAAAGACTATCTATGAAGAATTAGAAAACGGTAAGATAGATTTAATTATTGGTACACAAGCACTAATTCAAGAGAATGTCAAGTATAAGAAGTTAGGCCTAGTAATAACAGATGAACAACATCGTTTTGGCGTTAACCAAAGAGATACTTTTAAAAGTAAAGGAATAAGTCCTGATGTTCTTTCAATGAGTGCAACACCAATACCAAGAACATATGCCTTAACAATCTATGGTGACACCGATGTATCTTCAATTAAGAGTAAACCTAAAGGTAGAAAAGAAATCATTACAGTATTTAAAAAAGAAAAAGATATTACTGATGTTCTAGAAATGATGAAAAAAGAACTAGAACTTAACCATCAAATATATGTCGTAGCTCCAATGATTGATACCGAAAGTGATAGTGAAAAAGAAAGCGTATATGATTTAGAAGAAAAAATGAATAAAGCTTTTGGTAAGATTAGTAAGATAGGTATCATTCATGGTAAATTAGATCCTAAAGATAAAGATAAAGTAATGAAAGACTTTGAAAAAAATAAAATTAATATCCTAATATCTACTACTGTTATTGAAGTAGGAGTTAATGTTCCAAATGCTTCAATGATCGTAATCTTTAATGCTAATATGTTTGGTTTATCTACTTTACATCAATTAAGAGGAAGAGTAGGTAGAGGAGATATACAAAGCTATTGTGTACTAGTAGCTAAAGAATCAGAAGAAAGACTTAGATTCTTAGAAAACACTAGTGATGGCTTTGAAATTAGTGAATATGATTTCCAAACAAGAGGTGAAGGCGATTTATTCGGAACAAGACAAAGCGGAGAATTAGGTCTTAAAATGGCTAATATTAAGAGAGACTTCAAGATGCTACTTAAAGCAAAAGAAGATGCTGACGAATTTATAAACATGCTTTTAACATTTGAAACCAATCCAGAATTTGGACCAATACTAGAAGAACTTAAAAAGGTTGACACTCTAGACTAGTTTACATATTTTATAAAAAAAGTGTAAACCAAATAAAAAACTATTGTATTTTATAAAAAAATATATTATCTTGAGTTTGACAGTAAAAATGAGCAAAGCTATATAGTATAAGGCATTGCTCATTTTTTTGTTGTTGTGATTTTTTGATTATTTTATATAATTTTTAATTTTTTGCAATTTAATGTACTTTTTTGTTAAGTCTAAATTGAATATATTACATAAATCTGTTGTAATTTTATTTCTTGTATTTATTATATATGTATCTGCTTTTAATTTTGTGCAAGTTAAGTCGTTTATAGACTTAATTATATCTTCAATAGAGTATTTTTTATCAGTTTTAATTTCTAACAATCTTAATATTAATAATGATACAAAGCATGTTAAAAAGTGTGCTTCTATATGTTCTTTAGTCCATACATAAACTGGTCTTGATTTCAAAATACTTTTAGTGATTTTGAATGTTTCTTCTATTTTCCACAATCCTCTATATTTATCTCTTAAATCTTTGTCACTCATTTCAAGTTCACTTGTAACAATTGAATAATATCCATCATATTTCTCAAGCTCTTTTATTTTCTCTTCGTTAAGTGACAAGGCAGTTCCTTCTGGTATTAATCCTGTTTCTTTATCAAACTTTATATTATTTACAAACCCTGCCGCTCCGACTGATGTTGCTCTAGTATATTTTCCTGGATTTGATATTAAATCTTTTGCTTTTGCTATTACTAATTCTCTTTCATACTTTTGTCTTTCTGCATATTTTTGTGAGTAATACACCATTTGCTTTTGATATATAACTGATTTATTAGTTCTTTTTCCATCTCTTTTAATTTGTATTGTTTTGGCAAATATTCTTGATTTGTGCTTAAAGAATATAGTTTCATTATTCTCAATTATCATATCAACTATATAATCATCTTTTAGTACATAATCTTTGAATTCTTTATCAGCTCCTAGAACACTTTGACCATATATATATCCATCATGATTGTTACTATCGGAGTTGTTTTTGCCAGCAATAAATACTGTGTTATCACTTGTATTAAGCCCTCTATCTGCAACGACAATAGTTCTTTCTATTCCAAAGTTTCGTTTAACTTTTTTTAATGCTGGCCTTAGTGATGTTTTTTCACTTTCATTTCCTGGAAACAAATTATAAGCAAGTGGTAAGTCAGTATTGTCCATAAGTAATCCCATTTGAATTATAGGATCTTTTCTATTCTCTTTAGATGGACCTTTTTTTCTATAACCTTTAATTAATACATTTCCTTCCTCATCAATCAAATCTTCATCATTGTATGAAATCTCAAAATAATAATTAGTACAATCATAATAGCTATTGGTTATGTCTCTATTATATTTATTTTTTGTTTTATTCCAAAGCCAAGTTTGAATATCCTCTTGATATTTGCAAAAAATATCTAAACTACGATATAAATCTTTTAATGAAAAATCAAAATTATCAAAATATAAATCTTTATTATCAAAGGCTTCTTTTTTACTTCCTGGATTCATTATTCTAGAATAGATAAGTAACTTAAAAATATTATCAAGACTATATTCCATGTTTAAGTATTTTTGTTTTTGCTTAAAAAAGTCATTTAATGAAAGTTCATCATAAATTTTTTTTAAGAAAATGTATCCGACATTATATGGTTTGATATCCTCATCTAGTTCTTCACTTAGGGAGTAGGTAAAGGTATCTTGATTTTCAAGCAATAATTCTTTTTCTCTTTCATTTGCCTTTTCATTAAAAAATTTAATTGGATCATCATACATTTTTATCAAATCTTCCCAATCACCAATTTTTTCTACGGTGACTTGTTTTGGCTTGCCATTTTTATCTCTATAACCTCGTACATAGCTTAAATATTTAATATTATTTTTATTTGGGTTGCATCTAACATACATATACTAATCACATCCTACAATATAATTATATCATACATCATAACAAATCACAACATAAAAATGATAAAAACTTGACAAAATAAAAACCATATAAAATATGGGCTCGATTAATATTGCATAATTAGATAGGTGTCAAACTCCGGAAAAGAAGATGCTGACGAATTTATAAACATGCTTTTAACATTTGAAACCAATCCAGAATTTGGACCAATACTAGAAGAACTTAAAAAGGTTGACACTCTAGACTAGTTTACATATTTTATAAAAAAAGTGTAAACCAAATAAAAAACTATTGTATTTTATAAAAAAATATATTATGATTAATATGTCATAGAGATATGACCACACTCTACGAAGTAAAATGTAGGTGTGATAACCAAAACCCCCTGAAGGAGCCCTAAACCGGGCTCCGCTTTTAGTTAAGGAGAGAAAATATGAAAAATAAATTTAATTTAACAAGAGAACAAAATGTATTTGTAGCAAAAGAAATATTGTAGATTATAATTGATAAAATGATTGATAATGGCTGTGGTATTATATAACTATCGCTCAAGAAAATCAGCCTATATTCTTTTAGAAACTTATTAAATATTACGAAACTAATGATAATAAAGATTTAAAAGAATGGCTTTATAAAACAAGTATAGACTGAATAAATTTATAGAACATTATATAGAAAAATTATATAATGTTTTTTCTTTTAAAAAAAATTAATAACTGACAAATAAAAAAAATTCTGCTATAATATATAGAAAGAAATGAGTTGATTATATGACCCATAAATTTGAAGCACTAATATGTGCAATACTTTTTACATTCTGGAGTGTTAGATTATATTATAAACTATATGATAAAAAAATAAGAAAATATATCATTAGTATTGGAATATTAATTGTTTTTTGGATGTTAATTAGAATGACAAAAGGAGTAGTAGAGACTACTTTACTTACAAGATTATCTTGGTATTTGTATTATGTACCCTTAATATTCATACCATCGATATTTTATATATATTCTAGATCATTATTAAAAAAAATAAATAAAAAGGAAAAAATAATAATATACATAATATCTATCATTTTACTTTTAATGGTTTTAACTAATGATTTTCATGAGATAGTATTTAAATTTAATAATGGAATAGAAGATTTTAATAATTATAAACACAATATTGGCTACTACTTGATAACCTTATGGATATTTATTTTATTTGGTGGAGGAATGATAATTTTAGCATTAGATAGATTAAAAATTAAAAAAGATATAAAAGCTTTTTTACCGCTAGTTATATTATTAATTGGTGTAATTTATACATTATTATATGTAATAAATATTAATAATATTAGAAATATAAATATGTCTGTAGTAAATAGTATTTTAATATGTTTAGGAATAGAATTAGCATTATATTTAAATTTAATACCAAATAATAAGAAATATCTAAAAACTTTTCAAAATTCTAATTTAAATATGGAGATTGTATCTTTAGATGGTAATACAATATATAGTACAAAGTTATTAAAAAATATACCTCATAATATTCTTAGAGATATTAAAAATAATAAGGTAAAAAAGAATTATTATAATAAAGCTATTATTTATGAAGTAAAGAAAAATAAAGATAGTTATGTTATATTAAAAAAAGATATGACGGAATTATATAACTTAAAACTTGATGTAACAAATAGGCAAAAAAAATTATTAAAGCTACAGAAAAATATAAAATTTGAAGAAAAAACTAAAAAAGAATTATATGAAATAACTCTTAGAAAAGAAGTTGTAAATAAAATAGAAAATAAATTAAATGAAAAAGTACTTGAAGCTAAAAGTCTTTTAAAGAAAGAAATAGTAAGTGATGAAGATTTAGAACGAATAAAAAGAATTATTATCTATTGTAAGAAAAAGAGTAGTATAATGATTTCTGAACTAAATAATGAAGTTTATAATGAAGAACATATAAAATCAATACTAAATGAGCTACTAGTTAGTATGAATAATATATCAGGACTTGTTATAGTAAAAAATAAGATGATTATTACCGGTAGTATGATGTCTTTACTATATGATATAATTTATGAATTAATAGATAATATTAACAACGAAACTATGATGATATATATATCAAGAAAAGAAAATAAATTAATATTAAAAATACTCATTAGTTCCCTAATTAATCTAAAGGAAAAATTAAAATTAGATAATAATATAAAAGTAAAAGAAACCTTATGTGATAATGATACTGAGTTATTATTTACTATAAAAGTTGGTGATATGATATGAAATTTTTAATTGTATTTACAGCAGTTGTAACAATATTACAAACTTTTAGAGTAACAATCTTTTATTTTAGAAAAGATATAAAATGCCTAAAAAAAATATTTGAAACAATCCTTTTAATTATAATGGTAGTATTATGCTATTTTAATTTAAAAGAAATAAAAATCAGTATTTATTTATCAATAGTACCTTTACTTTATATAATAGTAATGTTTGTCTATGAAAGATTATTAAGTAAAGAATATATATCAATATTATCAATTAAAAATGCTCTCGATATGTCTGATTCAGGAATAATGTTTTTAGATAATGAAGAAATATTTCTAATAAATAATACTATGAAAAATATTTTAAATGATTTAAATATTCATAACGATTATATAAATAATTTAATAAGAATAAGTTTTAGAGAAATAAATAATAATTATATAATAAGAAGTTTAAATAGAATATGGTCTATTACCATTACTAATGAAAAAGAAATAATACTATTAGATATAACTGATATTTATAATCTTCAAGAAGAAAAAGAATTACAAAATAAAAAAATTGAACAAAATAATATAAAGATATTAGAAACAATACAAAATATAGAAAAAATAGAAAAAACAAAAAATTTACTAAAAATTAAAAATGAATATCATGATTTATTAGGTCATAGATTAGCTTTATTTACTAAATATTTAAAGCAAGATAAGCTAAATATTAATGATATAGAGTTTTTACTAAATAGTATCACTAAAAATTTTTATGATAAAAAAAATAGTATTGATAAATTAAATAATTTAATAAGAATGTATCATATAGTAGGAGTTAATATTAATCTATCAAATAATCTTCCAAGTAATGAGAAAATAGCTAATGTATTTTTTGAAATAATTAGAGAAGCTGCTACTAACGCTATAATTCATGCTAATAGCAAAAATATTGATATAATATTAAATATATCTCATGATAAAATAGAAATGATTATTACAAATGATGGTAAGAAAAATAATGATGTTATTTATGAAAACGAAGGAATAAAAGGTATGCGTAGAAAATTATCTGAAATAGGTGGTAATTTAACTATTATAAATGATAATATCTTCACTTTAATAATAGTAGTATAATAAAAAGAAGAACTATTAATTAAGTTTTTCTTTTATTTTTCTAAATCAGGAACAATGTAACCGTTACTTACACAAAATACCATAAGTTTAGAAATACTATCAAATTCAAGTTTATTTAAAATATTGGAAATATAATTTTTAAGAGTACCTGCAGTAATATTCATCCTTTTAGCAATATAATTTCTTTCAGCACCTTCACATAATAATTTTAATATTGTTATTTCTTTTTCAGATAAATCTTTAAATCTTTCATTTTCTTCAGTATAAATATAATTATCTGGGAATAAAGTATAACCATTTAATATATGTGAAACACTAGAAAGAAGAGAATTGCTATCAATATCTTTATAAATAAGTCCATCCAAATTATTTTCTTTGGCTTTATTTAAGAAAGATATTTCTGGAATACCGGTAATAGCAAGTACTTTAATTTTATTACCATATATATCTTTTACTTTTTTACCATATGTGATACCATTAACATTGTCTTTAGTAACTACATCAGTAAGAATCATATCTGGCTTGTATCTATCACAAAGCATTAACATATCTTTAGCACTAGTGGAAGTACAAATAACATTGTACTCTTTAGACAATATTTCTTTCATCATACTATTAAGAAGTGGTTGATCTTCAATAATAATAATTTTCCCTTTTTCTGACATATTAATCACTCCCAATACACAATCTTATTATAACATATAATTAATTAAAAAGATAACAAATTATATTTAAAGTATCAAAAGTCATATTTTAAAACTTAAAAATATGACTTTTGGCATCTATTAAAAGATAGATATTTACTATATAATAGAGTAAAGGAGGAAGAAGAAATGAAAAAGAATGTTTTAAAAAAAATATTATTTACTTTAATGGTAATAATAGTAGGTGGATTTACTAGCGTTGCAGCAGATACACTGCCTGTAATAGTAAATGGAACAAGTCTTACTGATGAAACAAATACCATAGCCTTAGGTGAAGGAACATTAACTTATAATAAAGAAACTAAAGAACTAATTTTAGATAATGTTACAATTACATCTGATACTAATTATGGTATTAATTTAGTAAGTACAGAAGATGAAGTCAAAATAATTTTGAAAGGAGATAACAAAATTATAGTAACTAATACCAATTTTGGTATTAGATCTAGTAGCGATATAGTAATTACTGGTGATGGTAAATTAACTATTACAGCAGAATTTCCTACAATTCAAGGAAAAAATATTACTATTGATGGGGCAAAATTAGATTTAACTACTACAGGAGAAAATTTAGCAGCTGTTGAAAATAACAATTTGCTAACCATAAAAAATAATGCTAAAGTAAAGGCAAAAGGACATGGAGCAGCTTTATCATCTTTTGGTAAGATGAAAGTAATAAATAGTGAACTAGAGCTAGAGGCTACCAGAGATAGTTCAAATGCAATCTATGTAGAAGCTACTACTGACGATGGAACATTAAATATTACTAATTCAAAAATAAAGGCCAAAAGTGGTTATGCTTGTGTTTTTAGTGCTGGAGATATGAAACTATCTAATTCAAACTTTAATCTTGAGAGTATTGCTGGTGGAATATACTCTAATACTTCAGTTAGTATTGATAATTCAAAAGTATATGTTTCAGATGGAAACTATGGAGTTGGAGTAGGGCAAGGTGATATTACTATTAATAATAGTACTTTTGAAATAAATGTAAATAATGTAGCGTTTATGTATAATCCTATTATAAATGGTTTTGATAATAAAATTATTTATGCTGGTTATGAAAAAGATGGAACCGATGCAGAAATAGTAATTATCAATGATGAATTAGATCTTTCTGAATATCAATATGTTAAAATTATTAGTAAATATAACATAACAATAATTCCTGATGAAAATATTGTATTAGAAGGTGATAATGAACTTACTGCTCTTGAAGGAGAAAATAAAGAAATAACTATTACTGCTAAAGAAGGCTATAAGATAAAAAGCGTTTTAGTAAATGATGAAGAAGTAAAACTAAATGATAATAAACTATCATTAACAAATATAGATAAAAATATAATAATTAAAATAACTTCTGAAGAAATGCCTAAAACAGCAAATGAAATCAATAATCCTAAAACAGGTGACAATATTGTATTCTATATAATAGTTAGTATTATTTCGATTGTTGGATTAATTATAATTTCAAAATTCAAAAATAAATTAGAGGAAAAATAATTATAATAAACAAAATAGTGATAATTAGTTTTATCACTATTTATTATTTAAAATAATAATTAGACTAAAAATATACCTTTAATTATAATTTAGTATTTATTAAATAAAAATTTATGATATAATTATTATAGTTTATTTTTGAGGTGATTTATATATGGAAAGATATAAAGAAATAGAAAGAAGTATTATAAAAAAATATCGTAAAGAGATATGGAGTAAATTTATAAAGGCAGTTAAAGAATATGAACTAATAAAAGAAAATGATAAAGTAATGGTATGTATATCAGGAGGTAAAGATTCCTTTTTACTTGCTAAATGTATACAAGAATTAGAAAGACACGGTAAAGTACCATTTACTGCTGAATATGTTGTAATGAATCCTGGATATAGTGAAAAACACAGAGATAATATATTAGAGAATGCTAAGATATTAAATGTACCAATAAGAGTATTTGAAAGTGATATCTTTGAAGTAGTAGATAAAATTAGTTATGATAGTCCCTGCTATATGTGTGCTAAGATGAGAAGAGGATATTTATATAGTAAAGCTAAAGAGTTAGGTTGTAATAAAATAGCTTTAGGCCATCATTTTAATGATGTTATTGAGACAACACTATTATCAATGTTTTATGGCTCTGAAGTAAAAACAATGATGCCTAAACTACATAGTGATAACTTTCCTGGTATTGAATTAATTAGACCATTATATATGGTTGAAGAAGCATCAATAATATCATGGAAGAATAGTAATAATTTAACTTTTATAAATTGTGCTTGCAAATTTACTGAAAGAAATTATAATACTAATGATGGTACTAGTAAGAGAAAAGAAATAAAAGAATTAATTAAAGAATTAAAAAAGAATAATCCTAGTATTGATCGTAATATCTTTACTAGTATGAATAATGTTAATTTAAATTGTATTCTAGGTACTAAGACTAATGGTGTATATAAAAGCTTTCTAGAAGATTATGATAAGGAAATAGAACATGAAAAAGAATGAAGAAAAAACTAATGTAATTAGAATATTAGAACAAAATAAAATAAATTTTAAAGTATATAACTATATTAATAGTACTGCGATTAGTGGTACTGAAGTAGCAGACTATCTAGGTGAAGATTATAATATAGTATTTAAAACACTAGTAACCATTGGTAAATCAGGTAATCATTATGTATTCTTAGTACCAGTAAATAAAGAGTTAGACTTAAAAAAAGCCGCCGTAGTAGTAGAAGAAAAGAGTATCGAGATGATTAAATCTAAAGAATTACTTCCTCTTACCGGATATATTCATGGAGGATGTTCACCAGTAGGTATGAAGAAATATTTTCCAACTGTTATTGATAAAAGCGCAAAAAATCAAGAAAGAATAATCTTTAGTGGAGGTAAAATCGGTTATCAAATAGATACTACACTAGAAGAATTAGCTAAAGTAATAAATTATACATTAGAAGATATAACTAAAGATAAGATTTAATAGTAGTCTTATCTTTTCTATTGTATAGATAATAATTTTATTGTATAATTATCTTAGATAGTAAGGAAGTGGTACTATGAATAAAATAGATAATAATACTATTTTAGATAAGTATAAAGAAATATCTAAATTAAATATAGAAGAAGTATATACTAAATATAATACTAGTAATAGTGGTTTATCTAATAGTGAAGTAAATAAAAGAATAAAAGAGTATGGTAAAAATATAGTTATAAAAGAAAAAAATAGAAGTATCTTATATTTCATAATTAATGCTTTTAAAGATGAATTTATATTAATATTATTATTTCTAGCTATAATAAACTTTTGTCTAGGAGATAAATTAGGATCATTAGTAATCATTTTAATTGCTATTGTTAGTGCTTTAATTAGAGTATGTGAAGATTATTCAGTATATAAATTTAATAAGAAATTAAAAAGTAAAATAGTTAGCACATGCTCAGTAATTAGAAACAATAAAGAAGTGACTATTAAAACAGAAGAAGTCTGTGTAGGAGATATTTTAGTATTAAATGCTGGTAGTATTGTAGCTGCAGATTCTATAATAATAGATAGTAAAGATTTATTTGTTAATGAATCAGTATTTACTGGAGAATCTATACCAGTAGAAAAAAAGATAACAAATAATAAAAATATAGATAGTATTTTTGATATAGAAAATATTATCTATATGGGTAGTTCTATAATTAGTGGTAAAGCATTAGCGGTCGCTACTAATACAGGAATAAATACTTATCTAGGTTATATGGGTAAAGATTTAACCAAACAAAAAGAATTAACTAATTTTGATAAAGGAATGAAGAACATTACTAATATGTTAATTAAATATATGATTTTTATCTGTTTAATTGTCTTAGTAATAGATGGTATAATAAAAAATAATTTTAATGAAGCCATTTTATTTGCTCTTTCAGTAGCAGTAGGTATTACTCCTAGTATGTTACCAATGATTGTAAATGTAAATTTAACTAAAGGTAGTAAGAATCTAGCTAAGAAAAAAGTATTAGTAAAGAGAATAGAAGCAATACAAAATTTAGGAGCAATGGATATCCTATGTACTGATAAGACTGGTACTTTAACAGAAAACAAAATAGTATTGCAAAAGTATATTGATGTTCTAGGTAATGAAAATTTAAATGTTTTAGAATATGCTTATTTAAATAGCTATTATAGTACTGGTATGAAGAATATCGTTGATAGAGCAATACTTATATATGGTAGTAAACATAATTTAGATAATATATTACCTAAGTATAATAAAATAGATGAAATACCTTTTGACTATAATAGAAAAATTATGAGTATCCTAGTAAAGAATAACAATGAATATCGAATGATTACCAAAGGAGCTATGGAAGAGATATTAAAAAGATGTAGTAAAGTACAAATAAATGGAAAAAATAAAGAATTAACTAAAGAACTTACTAATAAAGTAATATCTAAAGCTAAAGAGATGGCCGAAGAAGGTATGCAAGTAATAGCACTAGCTTCAAAAAAAGAAAGTAATAAAGTTTTAGTATTAAATGAAAAAGAAGAAAATGATATGACCTTTATTGGTTTTGTAGCTTTCTTAGATTCTCCTAAAAAAGATGTTAAAAATGTTATAGAAAAGCTAAATAAATATAATGTTAAAGTAAAAATATTAACTGGAGATAATCCTTATTCTACCAAGAGTGTATGCCTACTAGCGGGTATAAATAGTGAAAAAATATATCTAGGTAGTGATATTGATAAATTAAGTGACAAATCCTTATCTAAAGTAGTAGAAAAAGTAGATGTTTTTGCAAGATTAAATCCTATTCAGAAAGAAAGAATTGTCCGAATATTAAGAGAAAATAACCATGTAGTAGGTTATATGGGTGATGGTATCAATGATGCTCCATCCTTAAAAGAAAGCGATATTGGACTATCAGTTAATGGTGCTACGGATATTGCTAAAGAATCTAGTGATATGATTCTTTTAGAAAAAAGTTTAAAAGTAATATGTGATGGAGTAATTGAAGGTAGAAAAGTATATGGTAATATAATTAAATATATGAAAATGGCTTTAAGTGCAGACTTTGGTGATGTCTTTAGTATTATGATAGCTAGTATCTTTTTACCATTCTTACCACTATTACCAATTCAAATGTTATTTCAAGATTTTATTTATGATTTCTCCCAGATAGGTATACCATATGATAATGTAGATGATGAATTTATTAAATCTCCAAAAAAATGGAATACTAATGGTATATCTAAATATATGATAGTTATGGGTATTACTAGTTCTATTATTGATGTAATTGCTTTTATAATCTTTTGGTATGTATTAGGATATAATAGTATAGAAAAAGCTAGTTATTTTCAAACAGCTTGGTTTATTACATCTCTAATCACAGAATTAATGATTATTTATAATGTTAGAACTTCTAAACATATTTATGAAAAATCAAATATATCTCCTGTACTAGCGGGTTTAACAATCTTTTCTGGTATCTTAACCATTATCACACCACTAGTAATGCATAAAATTACTAACTTTCATTTTGAAATATTACCATTTAACTTCTATATATATTTAATATTATTATTAGTATTATATTTTACTATTGTATCTATAGTTAAAAGAATATATATTAAGAAAAATCATGAATGGTTATAGCTTCTATTATATAATAGAAGTTTTTTCATATACTTAAATAGGTGATAATATGAATAATACTTTCTACGCTTTTTTACTTACCGTATTAGCGGGCTTATCCACAATGCTTGGTACTATCTTTATCTTTATTAAAAAGAAAGATACTAATAAAATAGTTTTATCTTCTTTATCTTTTGCTGCTGGAGTAATGATTTGTGTATCAATAACAGATCTAATACCCGAATCTATTAATTTATTAAGAGATAATATAAATAATATCAGTACTATTATTATATCCTTTTTAGGAATTCTCCTTGGTATTATAATATCTATGTTAATAGATTACTACTTACCAGATAAACCATCCATTAGTAGTGATAAAAAGCTATATAAAGTAGGATTTATATCAATGATAGCAATTATTTTACATAATATACCTGAAGGTATAGCAACATTTGTAGCAACAAATAGTAATATTACTCTAGGTATATCACTTGCTATAGCAATAGCTATGCATAATATACCTGAAGGAATAAGTATCTCAGTACCAATATATTATAGTACAAATAATAAAAAGAAAGCCCTTTTATATACAGGAGTATCAGCTTTATCTGAACCATTTGGAGCTTTCCTTGCTTATATCTTTTTAAAAAATATTATGAATGATTTAATACTAGGTATCCTATTTTCCCTAATAGCGGGCATTATGCTCCAGATATCCTTCTGTGAACTACTGCCAACCGCCAGAAGATATAATAACACTAAATATTTAATAATCTTCTTCTTAATAGGAGTTCTCTTTATGTTAATGAAGTTTATTTTATAGAAATAATATCTTCAAAAGAATTATCTTCATTTTTAGTAACTATTATAATTTTATTTTCATTTATTAGTCTTCTAATTAGATAAAATACTAATAGATCTATTAAATGATAATCCTTCATAATTTCAATAGTTAATTTACTAATTTTAGTACTTCCTAATTTTTTTAATTTAATTAAAATATAATCATTTAGATAGTCATAAGAGACAGACTTAACATTATTATCTTCTAATAGTCTTATATCACTATTTTCATTTACAATATCAAGCCATTTACTACTATAACTGTTTATTTCATTTTTATTTAATTTATGTTCTAAATCTTTTAGTTTATTTAGTTCTGGAGCATTCATACAGGCAGGTGAGTAGCAGCCTTTATTATACTCGTCAGAGAATACGACATATATATTACAATCTTTATTTTGTAAATAATTACATATATATAACATAAGTAAATAAGAATTAATTTCATAATGACTAGTCCATATTCTAATATCTTTATTATTTTGAATATACCTATTTAATTTATCAATTGATTCTTTAAAAGAATACTTTATTTCTTTATGATATATATCTTTAGGTAAAATAACTTTCATTTCTTTAGTAGTGGATAAATCTATTAATGAAAAGGGAATATCAAACATAAGGATATTATCTTTTAAATAATCACATTCTTTCATTGTATGATAGGTACTAAGACCACTGATAATATTTAATTTATTCATAATAACTTCCTTTCTAATAATCTTATTATAGCATAGAAATTAAAAAAAGATATAAAAAGGTAATGACAAGTTGTCTTTTTTTTGATATAATTTTATATAGAGTAGGAGGATAACATGAAAGAAACCTTAATATGTAGTTTAGAAAAACATAATATATATTATTTAAGTGATGCTAATGTTAGCTTTTATATATTAGTTCCTTATAAAGAATATGATAATACCAATATATCAATTAGATTAAAAAGTAATTATGATAGTTATGATTTAACAAAAAATTCATTAGAAGTAGTTACTAATGAACTTATTAATTATTATAAGAATTTAGATAACTATAACATAACATTAATATTACCAGTATTTTATAATAATATTTTAGATAGAATTAGAGTAGTAGAAGATTTAGAAATGTATCAGATAGTAGATAGATATTTAGGAGTTATTTTTAATAATGCTTATATGTTTTTAACTAAGAATAATGTAAAAGTAAATAATAGCATCTATGTTATTAATAATGATTCATTTAAGAAATTCACTAATTGGTTTGTATCTAGATATAACAATAGAATTGAATATAAAACAATCCTAGATTTAGTAAAAGATAATGGTTCATATAGTAATTATAATGTTATAGAAACTCCTAATATGAATTTTGTAGTAGGTAAGAATACAGAACCTACAATTGAAAAAACAGTAGAAATGGAATTAGAAACATTTGATAACTTAGCTAAAAAGACTATTGAAGAAAAGAAAAAAGAACCACGTAAGAGAGAAGAAACACTAGTAGGTTCTAGCGGCTTTGTTTCCTATATCTTACTAGGAGCTGTATCTTTTATAGTATTTATTGGACTATTATATCTATTTGTTAAATAAATTATTATTTTTATGACCTTAGGCATAAAAATACCTCGGAAAACTTAAGTTTACTTAAAGTTGAAGAGGCAATAAAAAAAGTACTTATTATCTAAGTACAAATGATAATACAGTAGTTAAAGAGAAAGCTACTGCTAAGAAAAGCATAATGTAAGCAAATATTCTATTACTTAGATTTTGCTTCTTTTTCTTTTTACTCATAATCTTATACACCTCTATATAATTGTATCAAATATTAGTCATATTTTCAATATCTATTAATATAATTTAATGGTGATAATATGAATAAAAAATTAAATAGAGGACTAGCTATAATTATACCAGATAAAAAAGTAAATACTTTTATAATGTTTATAATAATATTAGGAATAATATCAGGATCATTATTTCTAGTAGTATTAAAAGATACCGATCACAACCTAGTAATAGAAAAAATTAATACATTCTTCACTAATATAAATACCAATAACATAAATAATATAGAAGCTTTTAAGAATGCTTTTATTGAAAATATAATATTTGTAATCTTAATATGGATACTAGGAATGTCTATTATTGGAATAATTATAAATATATTTATAATATATTTAAAGGGATTTATCATAGGCTTTTCCTTATCTTCGTTCTTCTTAGTATATAAATATAAAGGCCTATTAGCGGCCCTTATCTATGCTTTTCCTACTAGTATAATAAATATATTAGTATGTCTATTACTAGGAGTATACTCAGTACTATTTACAATAAACCTATGGAAGATAATCTTTTTAAAAGAAAAAAATTATAATATGAAAAAATTTATAAAGAAATACTTCTTATTACTAATATTATGTATAATATTAATACTAATATCATCATTAACTGAAGGATTCCTAGTACCATCATTATTAAAATTAGTAATAAAACTATTTATTTAAATAATAAAATGTGATATAATGACTACTAGTGAGGTGATTAACCATGAAAACAGTAGTCATTGGTATGTCAGGAGGAGTAGATTCCTCAGTAGCGGCTATTCTATTAAAGAAAGCCGGTTATAATGTCATAGGCTTATTTATGCGTAATTGGGATAGTACTATTAATAACGATTATCTAGGTAATCCAAATTTAAATAATAATATATGTCCTCAAGAACAAGATTATAATGATGCCTTAGAAGTATGCAGAAAGATAAATATTCCATTACATAGAGTAGATTTTGTTAAAGAATACTGGGATTTTGTCTTTACTTATTTCTTAGAAGAACTAAAAAAAGGTAGAACTCCTAATCCAGATGTTATGTGTAATAAATATATAAAGTTTGATTTATTTGTTAAAGAAGCAAAAAAACTAGGAGCAGATTATATTGCTACTGGTCATTATGCTAGATTAATTGATGGTAAACTAGCTAAAGCAGTAGATAAGAATAAAGATCAATCATACTTCTTAGCATATGTTAATAAAGATATTTTTAAAGATGTATTATTTCCTCTAGGTGAAATAGAAAAACCAGAAGTTAGAAAGATTGCTAGAGAATATGGTTTAGTTACCGCTAGTAAAAAAGATTCTACTGGTATATGTTTTATTGGAGAAAGAAATTTTACTCAGTTTCTAGAAAATTATTTACCCAATATTCCTGGTGATATAGTTAATATTGATACAGGTGAAATACTTGGTAAACACATTGGCCTTATGTATTATACCATTGGTCAAAGAAGAGGATTAAATATTGGTGGTACTAAAGATAGAACTTTTGTTGTAAAAAAAGATTTAGATAAAAATATATTATATGTAGCAGTAGGAGATGATAATAAGTATTTATATTCTAGTACTGCTATTATAGAAGAATTTAATTATTTAACTGATAAAAGACCTAGTAAATGTACTTGTAAATTTAGATATCGTCAATCAGATATAGATATTAATGTAAAATACTTAGATAATAATAATTTATTACTTAGTTATAAAGGATCTAAGGCAGTTACTCCTGGACAATTCTGTGTTCTATATGATAAAGATATATGTCTAGGTGGAGGTATAATTAAAGAAGTAAAATAATAATTAAGGCACTGTAAGCTATAATCTTACAGTGTTATTTTTAGCTTGTAATCTAAAAATAATATGTCATCCACATCTATTATATATAAGCAAATAATATCTTATAAATAAAGAAAAAAAATAAAAAAGCACTAGTAATTTTACATATAGTATGATATAATTGTAAATGTAAAGTTATAAACAATTATAAACAATAGGAGGATGACTAACAATGAATGTTGTCGAGAAAGTTAATTTAATATTAAAAAAAGCTAATATTTCCAAAGTAAACCTATCAAAGTATTTAGGAGTATCAAGACAGATGGTTTACAATTATTTTGATGGTGACGATTTATCAAAACTTCCAAACGAGAAGTGTCAACTACTATTTAATTTACTTGACGTCACATCAGAAAAAGAAATATTAGACATAAGCATAACAAATGATTATCTTCAAAGAGTAGGGAGTAAAATATTTGATACAAAGAAGAGTACACCAAAAAAAGAAGAATCAATTGACTTAGCAGGTTTAAAAAAAGACGAAATAATGTTAATTGGTGAAATTAGCCAAATGCTTAAGAATATACTTATTGAGAATAAAGGTAGAGAAGGGGAGGCCTATACTACTGTTGAGTATGTCCATCACTTTATTGAAAACTTAAGTACTACTAAAGAATTAAAATACATTCTAGGATATTTCTCTAAGAATTTTGGTTATACTGATCCTAATAAATTTGCTTTCGATGAAAATAATCAATATATATTAGAAAGCATTATGTACTCTGCTATGACATTATATAGTAATGGGGGAGCTTCTCGTACTAAACTTACCGAATCACATCGTAGATGGGAAGCTATGTTAAATAGCAAAAAAGAAGAAAAATTAACTAGAACACAAGAATTAAATACTGCTAAAATAAGAGCCTTAAGAGAATTAGGATATGATGAAATAGATAAAAATAATGCCAGTGAAGTATTAGACAAAATAGCAGAAATTATGGCTCAAAAATTTTAATTTAAGTCCCCTACTTTAATTTTTACTAAAAATAGGGAAGAACTATAATAATATATTTAATGATTATTTAAGTAAATTTATTAATAAGTAGATGATGAAGTATCCATCTCAAATTAAATAAGAACGTATATAATTAATTAACTATATAATAATATAAATAATTATATAGTTAATTTTTTTATAAAATAAATTTATATTTAAAATAATAACTATAATAATATTATATGTAATATAAAAAGAGAAATACTATCTAAAGCCTTATTTTATATGGTAATTTAAGGTTAACAACTATATTACTTTTAATCAAATATCTTACTTCCTATAATTAATATTATGTTAACTTCTATAAAAAAGAGAATATAAGTATAATATAATTAATTTAGTAAATACTATTATTGGAGGTAATTAAAATGAGTAAGAAAAACAAAGATAATAAGACTAAGACTAAATCTAATAATTTTGATTGTCATTGTAATGATGTTAATTTAGATACTGATATGTCTTGTGATTGTCATAAAGATAATTGTCATTGTACTAAGAAGAATAGTACTAATAATTTTGAAGAAAAAGGAGAATAGGGTTACCTACTCTTCTTTTACTTTATAGTACTTGTTTATAATTGCTCTTCTTCTTTTAATTTATCTAATAAAGAATTATATTCATTAGTAATTTCTTCTAATCTTTCTTTAGTTTTAGCTTCATATCTAGTTGTTATATTAGGAGTAGTATTAGACTTTCTAACTAAAGCAAAACCATCATCATATAATACTTTAACACCATCAATAGTAAGATAGTTATAACCTTTTTCTTTAACATACTCCTCTACTCTACTTACTATTTTATCTTTAATAGCATCTTCTATTGGGACTTTGTTTTCATCAGTAGAATAATATACTGGGATATTATCTAGTAATTCAGTACATTTCTTATTAGTTTTAGATAAAATTTCTACTAATCTTAAACCAGCATATATACCATCATCATTACCAATAAATTTATCTCTAAAATATAAATGTCCTGACATTTCTCCACCAAATGGATAATCATTCTCAACAGATATTTTTTTAGTATAAGAGTTTCCTGTTCTAGTTTCTACTGGTTTAACACCTAATTTAATTAATTCATCTTTTAAAGCCTTAGAACATTTAACATCAAAGAAACCTTCTTTTTTAGTTACTTTATTATAAATATCTCTCCATATTATTATCATAAATTTATCTATTGGTATCATATTACCTTGATTATCCACTACCCCTACTCTGTCGCCATCACCATCAAAGGCAATACCACAGTCAGCTTTTACTTCAAGTACCTTTTCTTTTAATTGTTTTAGATTCTCTTCTACCGCAGGATCAGGATGGTGATTAGGAAAAGTTCCATCCGACTCATCAAATATAGGAATATATTCTATATATTCATTACTTTTAAAGATATCATGAGCAACTATACTAGTAGTACCATTACCACAGTCATATACTACTTTTAATTTATTATTACCCATATCAATATGATTATGTATCATCTTAACATAGTCTTCCTTAATATCAGCATATTCTATCGTACCATTTCCTTCAGAATATATACCATTTATTATTACATAATATAAATCACTTACATCTTTACCAAACATATTATGAATACCATTATAACTCATTTTAAAGCCATTATATTCTTTAGGATTATGTGAAGCAGTAATCATAATACCTGCATGAATATTTAGTTTATCCCAAGCATAATAGTACATAGGAGTAGTTACTAAACCAAGTCTAACAACATTTACTCCTCCCTCAGTTAATCCTTTTACTAAGTTTTCTTCAATTATCGGACTAGATAATCTATTATCATAACCTACAATCATTTTATTTTTACCAAAACTTAGTAATTTAGTAGCATAAGCTCTACCTATATGATATGATATCTCTTCAGTAATATCTTCATTCCATATACCTCTTATATCATATTCTCTAAACATTAATCTATTTAATTCCATATTTAATCTCTCCTTTTATATAATTCATAATTTTCTTTTAATATATCAGTACTAACATTTGTATATATCTGAGTAGTAGTAATACTAGAATGTCCTAACATTTCTTGAATAGTACGAAGATCTGCTCCATTATTTAATAAATGAGTAGCAAAAGAATGTCTTAACATATGTGGAGTTATATTCTTATCAATATTCTTTTGTTTAGCTATATCTTTTATAATAAGAAAGAAACCTTGTCTACTTATCCTTTTACCATGATTATTTAAGAATATATTCTCAGTATAATAACCTTTCTTCATACTATCTCGATATTCATAGATATATTTCTTTAAGTATTCTACTGCCAGTTCTCCTACTGGAACTATTCTTTCTTTATTTCCTTTACCAAAACATTTAACATAACCATTATCTAAATCAATATCTTTTAATTTCAAATCTACTAACTCACTTACTCTAAGTCCTGAAGAATACATAAGTTCAAGCATAGCTTTATTTCGATAATCAAAAGCATTATTTAATTCTATATCTAATAAATTATCTACTTCTTCTATTGAGAGAATATTAGGTAATTTTCTTCTTACTCTAGGTTTATCTATCTTAATACTTATATCTTCAATATGATATTTTTCACTTAGATATTTATGAAATAACTTTATAGATACTATCTTTCTAACAATACTAGTCTTTTCATAATTATTTTTATCTAAGTATATAAGATAATCAATTATATCTTCTTCTTTAATATTTAAAGCACTATATATATGTTTCTTTTCTCCTATATATTCTAAGTATTTATATATATCTTCAATATAAGATTCAACTGTTGTATCTATTTTCTTTAATTTAATAGCGGTTAATTCTATCTTATATTCACTTAATATATCTTTATTTTCTTTACTTAGTTTTAAATTATCTATCTTTATCATATTACCTACTCTCATATAAATTATATCATTTATTATTATTTTAGTAAACTTAATAACATTTATTTTACATTTATTTATTCACTATAAGCCTTACTATGTAAGTCTTATTAGTGTTAACTAAAGCCTTATATTAAGTCTTTAGTTAATATATCTACATATCTATTATATATAAGCAATAACTATATACTAAAAAAATTAGAGTTTAGTCTCTAATTTTCTTTTTTAGCTTCCATTTATGGCTGGATACACCACTTTTAATTAACTATAGTGCTATAAGCACAATATGAGTGTACTATATTTTTAAATTTTTGTTAATTCTTTATTGTCATCTAATGTTTTTTGTTGAATGAATTTTTAAATGCACCAATATATTTTTCATCGGTCAATTTATTTTTTCATTTGAGCAATCTTAATTTTTGACTTTTCACCAAAATATCTTTAATTAAAAATACTTATTTACTTTAACTTATAAATAAGTTATAATATAAAAGAAGAAAGAGAGTTGATATAAATGGATAAATTAATAAAAGAAGCTTTATTAAAGGAAGAAAAAAGACAAAATGATAACATAGAACTTATTGCTAGTGAGAACTATGTTTCTAAAGATATATTAGAATTACAAGGTAGTATATTTACTAATAAATATGCTGAAGGATATCCAGGTAAAAGATATTATGGTGGATGTGAGAATGTTGATATAGTTGAAAATTTAGCTATTAAATATGTATGTAAGTTATTTGGATGTAAATATGCTAATGTACAACCTCATAGTGGTAGTTCAGCAAATATGGCTGTATATAGAGCATTACTTAATCATGGCGATACTGTTATGGGAATGAATTTATCTGATGGAGGTCATTTAACTCATGGTCATCCTCTTAATTTTAGTGGTATAGATTATAATATTGTTGATTATAAAGTAAATCCTGATACTGGTTATTTGGATTATGATAACATTAGAGAAATTGCCTTAAAAACAAAACCTAAAATGATAATAGCGGGAGCTAGTGCCTACTCTAGAAGTATTGATTTTAAAAAATTTAGAGAAATAGCAGACGAAGTTAATGCTTACTTATTTGTAGATATGGCTCATATTGCCGGTTTAGTAGCAGCCCATCTTCATATGAATCCCGTTAATTATGCTGATGTAGTTACTTCTACTACTCATAAAACTTTAAGAGGCCCTAGAGGAGGTATTATTCTTACTAATAATGAAGAAATTATAAAGAAAATAAATAAAACTATTTTTCCTGGTATTCAAGGTGGACCACTTATGCATGTAATTGCTGCTAAAGCACAATGTTTCTATGAAGCATTAGATCCATCATTTGTAACTTACCAAGAACAAGTACTTAAAAATATTAAAGCTTTATCTGATTATTTAATTAGTAAGGGTATGATTGTTATTTCTGGTGGTACTGATAATCATTTAATATTATTAGATGTATATAATTCACTTGGTATTACTGGTAAAGAAGCTGAAGAAATATTAGATTCAGTGCATATTACAGTTAATAAAAATACTATACCTAATGAAACACTTAGTCCTATGAAAGCAAGTGGTATTCGTATAGGAAGTCCTGCAATGACTACAAGAGGATTAAAAGAAGAAGATTTTATCACTATTGGAGATATTATATATAATGTATTAAATAACTACAATAATGAAAGAGCTTTAGATAGAGAAAAGAAAAGAGTATTAAGTTTAACTAATAAATATAAGATGTATAATTAAACATTAAAAAGTATGTGAGCAAAATGAAAGATGAAAAAACAATTGATATTAGTTTAAAAGAAAGAATTAGATTAGACAAGTCATACATTAATTATCATGACATAATTGATAAAAACTTACCATATAAATTTGCATATTTAGATGAATGGCTATTAAAAAATTCAAAATTACTCTTATCAGAAGCAAATAAATTTGAATCAAAAAGTAAACAAATGTATAAAACATATAAAAGAGGCACTATTATAAGAGCAGATTTCGGAGTAAATATTGGTTCCGAAATGTCTCAAGTGCATTTTGCGATTGTACTTAATAATTATGATAATCCCAAAAATAATGTTTTAACAGTTATTCCACTAACATCTAAACCAAGTAAATATAATTTAGATCTAAAGAATTTAGTCATCAATAAATTAATAGAAAAAATAAAAAAAGAACTAGTAAAAATAGGCATTGATGAAGAATTTGATATAGGAAGCAAAAAATTAAATATTGAAGATGAAACTAAAATAAGAAAACTATATACAGTACTAACCTATTACAAAGGCAATAAAATGAATACATATGCTTGTAGCAGCCTTATTACTACGATTTCAAAAAGTCGCATTTTGAAACCAATTAATGAATATGATTTTGTTGGTAAAGAGAAATGTCCTAAAGAAGTAATGGATAAAATTGATAAAGAATTAATAGAAAAATTCACAAAAAAGGTTTGACATTTTGCCAAAAATGTTGTATATTATATACAACAAAGGTTATTACAACCCGTTTGTTGATCAAAGACCCTAGCGGTCCGTTGAAGATAGTTCTTTATGGACTATCTTCATTTTATTATAAAGGAATAGTGATGTTATGGAAGAATTATTATCAATTAAATTAAGACCAAAATCTTTAAAAGATATTATTGGTCAAGAACATTTAGTAGGAGAAAATAAAGTTATATATAATTTGGTTAAAAACAAGAAATTATTTTCAATGATTTTATATGGTCATCCAGGTATTGGTAAGACAAGTATAGCTACTGCAATAGCGGAAGAACTTGGTATGAGATATCGTAATCTTAATGCTGTTGTAAATAATAAGAAAGATTTTGATACAGTTATTGAAGAAGCAAAATTATATGATGGTTTAATTGTAATCGTGGATGAAATACATAGATTAAATAAAGATAAACAAGATATTCTCTTGCCCTATCTTGAATCCGGTATTATTACTTTAATTGGTATGACTACTTCTAATCCATATCATGCTATCAATCCCGCTATTCGAAGTCGTTGTCAATTATTTGAACTTAAAGATTTAACTAGTGATGATATTAAGAAAGGTATCGATAAAGCTATAGAATCTAATTATTTAGAAGATTTAACTATTACTGATGAAGCAAAGAACTATTTAGCTAGTATATCTGGCACTGATTTAAGATATGCTTATAATACACTTGAAGTAGCCTACTACTCTACTGAAGATAAAAATATTACTTTAGATACTTTAACTAAAATAAGTAATAGAACTAATAGTTTATTTGATAAGAACGCTGATGGTTATTATAATGTAATTTCAGCTTTTCAAAAATCTATTCGTGGTAGTGATGTTAATGCTGCTCTTCATTATTTAGCTAGATTAATTGATGCTGAAGACTTAGACATTATTGTAAGAAGATTATCCGTTATTGTTTATGAAGATATTGGCCTTGCTAATCCAAGTATGGGTCCAAGAGTAGATGCTGCAATTAATGCAGCCTTAAGACTAGGATTACCAGAAGCTAGGATTGTATTATCAGAAATAGTAATAGAACTTGCTTTATCACCTAAAAGTAATAGTGCTGAAATGGCTATTGATAAAGCCCTTGAAGATATTCGCACTAAGAATATAGGAGATGTTCCTAATCATTTAAAGAATCCGTCTAGTGAATATAAGTATCCACATAATTATAAAAATGATTATGTAAAACAACAATATTTACCTGATAACCTTCTTGGTAGTAGATATTATATTCCTAAAGATAATAAGAACGAAAGAGTATATAAAGAGATAATAAATAGATTAGATACTATGTAAAAGAAGAATCATTAATTTGATTCTTCTTTATTAAATAATTCTTTAATAATTAAATCTTTTGAATGTAATTCATTATTTTTACTCAGTAATAGATTTTCATAGAATTTGATTAAGAAACTATCATCTTTACTTATATTTAATTCATTATTAAAATAATTACTTCTTACTAAAGCATTTCTAAAATACACTGATTTTTCCTTAAACATAGTATTATCTACCTTTATTCCAAGAAATATTAAATACTTTTCTATAAATAGCGCAGTAGTTCTGGTATTGCCTTCTCTAAAAGGGTGTACCTGCCATATTCTTGAAGAGAAATCAGTAATGTTGTTTATGATATCAACCATATTCATTACTTTATAATCTTTATTTTTTTCTAAAGATATATCATAATCTAATGATTGTTCTAATAACTTAGAGTCTCCATATGCTATAGAATCATTATTTAATATTTTCTCATGTTTAGAAAAGTCTACTTTTCTAAATTTACCAGCAAAGTCATATATATCTTGAAATAAATATTTATGAATATATTTTAGATAATCAATTGATAATTCAAAATTATCTTCTTGCAATAACTCTACTATTCTAGTAGAAACTAAATCACATTCTTGTTCTTCTTGATTTACTTCGTTATTTTCTTCTTTTAAAGTATAATATTTTTTTATTTCTTGTTCTACTTCATAAATAGTTTTTTCACCAATTACATTTTCTTTAAGCAATTTTCCCAAATATTTTGAAGGTTTTAGATTGTCTACTTCCTGAAGACCAATAGCCATATCCCAATCTAATTGTTTTATATTATTAGATTTTACTTCGATATAGTTATTTATACTTGAATCCAATTCTTTTTCTGACATCTTAACACCTCCATATATATTTTATTTTATAATATCATTTATTACATAATAAGCAGCATTTATACCAGCAGTCGCGGGGACCATTATCATTGAAGAAACTAAATTCTTATCATTCTTCTTAGGTTCTTCACTAGAAAATACTACAGGTACTTTACCTCTTATTTTTTCATCTTTGACATATTTTCTAATACTTTTAGCTAGTGGATCATATGAAGTATCTTTGATATCACATATTTTTACTAGACTAGGATTTAACTTTTTACCCATACCACATACTGTAATTAATTTAATATTCTTTTCATGACATTTCTTAATAAGTAATTTCTTTACTATAACAGTATCACAAGCATCTATTATATAGTCGTAGGAGGTTTTAAATAATATATCAATATTATTTTCATCTATTTTAAGTGGTAAAGTATTTACTAAAACACTACTATTTATTTCATTAATTCTCTCTTTCCAAGCCTCTACTTTTAATTTACCTACATTACTTTCTTTAGCTATTATTTGTCTATTAATATTAGATATATCTATGTTATCATAATCTACTAATGTTATATTATGAATACCACTTCTAACAAGAGCTTCTATTACATATCCACCTACTCCACCTACTCCAATTATAAGAATATGTTTACTCTCTATTTTATCTAAATTATCTTGGCCTATTAAAGCTATTGTTCTATCAAACATTATTTTATATATTTATAGGTGGATACTTTATCTTTAAAATTATTACTTAATTTCTCTATATTATTCTTACTAATACCTTCTTTACTTACTATAAAAGCTTTATATTTATTTATATATAAGTAGTAGGTATTATCTCTTTCAATTACTTTATATAAATCTTTATAATTTATATATTCTTCTTTACCATTATCTATCATAAAATTATATTCTTTAAATAGATATTTTATCTTAGTATTTAGAATACTATCTTTTCTTTTTTCTAATCTTTTATAATTAGTATATGGTAACATATTAGTATTTAATTCTATGATACCAAATAAACTAAATATAAAGGTAATTATATCGATAGTAGTAGTATTATCTAAAAAGAAGAATCTAACTACTAATACTGCTATCAGTATATTCATAATTATTCTAATTGTCTTTACTTTATCAAAATAATATACTCTTAAAAATTCTTTTACTAAGTCATTAGTATATATAGTATTATTTTTTATTTCCACTTCTCATCACCATTATTAGTATATCACAAAATCTATATAAAAAAAAGCCTAACTGGGCTGGTAATGTAAAATAAAAACCCACGGTGTACTTATAAGTCACAGGTGGGTTGTACTTCTTACATTACCTCACGATAATGCTTTTCTGTTTCATAGAAGATTATTCTTCGTTCGCAGACATAATTTCCGATGGTAGCCACCGTACATAATTAAATTATAGCGGACTCACCTAGAAAAGTCAATAATTAAAATAAAAAAAGCCCAGACGGACCGACTCTGTAAGATAAAACCCGCGGCGTAAGTCACAGGTGGGTCAGCACAATAATTTAATTAGGATTCCTACTTAGAAGCAAGCATTCAACACATAAATTATATTAGCTCCCCTATTAATATCTTTAGTCGGTTTTATACTAAAGATGTCGTATCCTCTAGGTATCTTAATTATATCATAGTCTATATTATTAGTAAATAGCTTTATTTATATTTGACAATTATTTTACTTTATTCCTTCCGAGCCCGTAGTCTCTGAAGGTGTTATAGAGCCTAGTTATAGTCTCTATAACAAACAATATCATTATAATATATAAATATTTATTTTTGAAACTACAGGTTCAAAAATACCTTGGAAGACTATCTTTGATAGGCTGTAAAGGAAAAGAAAAAGAAAGATTAATTATTCTTTCTCTTTACTAAAGTATATTTCTTATTATCTTTAATCGTAGACTTATCAATAATCAAACTCTCATATAAAGAAGAATTACTAGCTATCTCAAACTCAGCTAGTGCAAGAGAAGACTCAAGTATTTCATTAATACTCTTAGCGCCTAATTTTCTATCATAAGCTATTCTAGCTATCATATTAATAACTTCTTCAGATATTTCTAAGTTAATATTCCTTTTACCTAAAAATTCCCTATTAGTATTAAGAGAACTTAAAGTAGAATTCTTAATAATATTAATATAATCATCTAGTGTCAAATTATTCATTTCTATTAGAATAGGAAATTTATTAGCAAGTTCAGGTATAATACCATAAGAATCAAGAGTATTATCTTCTAATACAGTATTAAATCCCACTGTAGTATTTCTAAGATTCTCATTATTATTAAAATTACCAATACCAATTATAAGTAGTTTATCCATACTAAAACGATATTTCTCATTATCAATAGTATTAATAGTAAATACCCCTTCATCAATCAAATTAATAATAATTTCTTGTAAAGCCTTACTAGAAGTACTATGTCTTTCTTTACTATTTGTCGATATTTCTTCTAATTTATCAATAACCAAAATACCAGTCTTAGCCCTTTCAACATCAAATTCAGTCTTTTCTAATAAATTTAATAATATATTTTCAATATAACCTTCACTACCTAATCTTTTAGCATTAATAATAACACAAGGAATACCAAGTAATTCTTCAAGTAATTTAAAAATTGTAGTCTTACCAACACCTTCTGGACCATTAATTAACATATTATAATTAAAAGTCTTATCTTCATTATTATATTGCTTCCATATAGTAGATAATATTTGTTTTATTTGTTCATCTTGACCTATTATCTTACTAGTTAGTTCTTTATAAACATCACTAATATTCATTTCATTATTACCAATAATATTATCAATTTCTAATTCAGGATAATATTTGTTATAGAAGTTTATTAAGTCACTATCTAGAAAGATATTACATTCATTATTCTTTTCTACTTGTAAGACTATTGGTACATTATCTTCACTTTCTGATAATATATATCTATGTTTTGCGTTATTGATAAAGGCTTTTGTTTTAATAGTAAAAAGTGAAGATTTAGGATAAAGATCAGCATATCTAGAGAGAGGAAGTCTACCTAAAAAGGCATACTCTTCTCCCTCAATCATATGATGATATTTCTTCCCTTTAGTAGTAGTAAATACTTCACTCTCTTGATTATAAGTACCAACTTCACAATATACTGGTATATAATTAATTACATCTTTCTTTTCCATTCTTCTATAAATTACAACTAAATCAAAATTATTATTCATATATCCCCCTTAATAAATATCAATCTCTAACCTTAATATGTGTTTCTCTAAGTTGTTTTTCAAATACTTCACCAGGACAACCCATCATAGCATCAGCACCATTAGCCCCTAGTGGGAAAGCAACCATTTCTCTAATATTTTCTTCATCTTTTAATAGCATTAGTATTCTATCAATACCAGGAGCCATTCCAGCATGAGGAGGTGCTCCATATTGAAATGCTGTATATAAACTTCTAAACTTAGTCTCTACATCTTCATCAGTATAACCAGCAAGTTCAAAGGCTCTCTTCATTATTCTAATATCATGATTTCTAACAGCCCCAGAAGCCATCTCATAACCATTACATACAAAGTCATATTGATATGCTACAACATTTTCAATATTATCTTCAGTAAGAGCTTCTAATCCACCTTGAGGCATACTAAATGGATTATGACCAAAATCCCAAGTATTCTCTTCTTCATTATATTCATACATAGGAAAATCATTAATAATACAGAATTCAAATTTATTCTTATCAAGTAAATCAAGTTCATTACCTAATTTAATTCTAAGAAGACCTGCCAATTTATTTATTTTATTCTTAGAGTCTGCTAGTACAAATAAAGTACTTCCAGCCTCTAGATCACATTTATTTACTAATTCTTTTCTTATTTCATCAGTTAAGAACTTATCTAATGATGATTTAAAAGTCATATCTTCATTTACTTTAATATATGCAAGCGCAGGAGCTCCAACACTCTTCATATATTCTTCCATAGACTTATACCAAGAGTTTGATTTATCAATATTCTTAACAGTAATACCCCTAATTAAAGATGTTTTAAATGGTTCAAATGAACTCTTACTTAATATATCAGTTAAGTCTTCAATCACTAATGGATTTCTTAAATCTGGTTTATCTGAACCATACTTAAGCATAGCCTCTTTAAATGGTATTCTTCTAAATGGTCTCTCTGATACCTCTTTATCACTAAAATGAGTAAATATGTCGTAGAAGATTCTCTCTCCTACTGCATAAACATCTTCATCAGTAGCAAATGACATTTCTAAGTCTAATTGATAGAACTCACCATATAATCTATCACTTCTAGGATCTTCATCTCTAAAACATGGAGCTATTTGGAAATATCTATTAAATCCTGAACACATAAGTAATTGTTTAAATATTTGAGGTGCTTGAGGTAGAGCATAAAATTTTCCCTTATACTTTCTTGATGGTACAATAAAGTCTCTAGCTCCTTCTGGAGATGATGCAGTTATAATTGGTGTTTGAATCTCTGTAAAGTTCATCTCTTTCATTATTTTTCTCATATAATCTAATACTTCTGTTCTAAATAGTATTCTATCATGTACTTTAGGATTTCTTAAGTCTAGATATCTATATTTTAATCTAGTATCTTCAAAAGCTTCAGTACTTCTATTAATTTCAAATGGTAATACATTTTGAGCTACTCCTAGTACTTCAAAAGAAGATACCAGTACTTCTACTTCTCCTGTTTTCATATTAGGATTAGTCATACCTTCAGCTCTATGTCTTACTACTCCAGTTACAGTCATAGTACTCTCTCTAGTTATATCTTTAAAACTATCAATATCTTCACTTATTAACTGAATTACTCCTGTTTCATCTCTTAATGTCATAAATACTAGACTACCTAGATTTCTTTTTTGTTCTAACCAGCCTGCTACTTTTATTTCTTCACCGATATTTTTAGTGGACACTTCACCACAATAAATTGTTCTATATTTATTTTTCATATACATCTTCCTTTCATATAATATAAAAACACATCAATTACATAAGGACGAATACTATTATCCGCGGTGCCACCTTATTTCACTAATGTGCTCTTTATTAGTTTTTATCGGAACTACCCGTTTTCTACTTATTTATATCTACTATCTGTCACTAATAGTAATAGAAAATCTATACTTATTATATAATTATTATTTATTCTTGTCAATTATTTTTTAATATTTTATTCACTTTAAGTCTAAGTCTTAAAGTGTTGTTATTAGCCTTAAGTCTAATAACAATATATCAGCCATATTTATTATATATAAGTATAGACTATATACTTTAATATGTTTAGTAGGTATTATCTTTTTTTAATATGCTTATATATTTACTACACGAAATATAATAAATGTAAGTTGACTACTATTATTTTTATTGTAAAAATATTGATTTTTTTTCTAAATTGTGGTATTATCTTGTTGTAAGGAGTTAGTCCTCCATCCATTTCGGATGTTTGCTTAAGGTTTTATACATTGAGCGTTGGAGAAATACTCCTTTTTTTTGCAATAAAATCGACCTTTTCAAGAAAAAGTGTTTGAGTTCTAAAAGTTCCCTTTTGATTTGAAATAATTTCTAATGCTATATATGTACCATTGTGAATTCTTTTTTTAAATCTTAAGGCATTTTGGCTTTTATTATATTTATTATATCTAACATTATCAAAATTTATAATAATATTACTTATATTATGAACAAAGTCAACTATATCACTTTCTTCAAGACTTTCTTTTTTTAAATGTCGTATTTCCTCTTGACTAATTACCAAATCATATCTTTTATCTTCATCTAAAACTAAATTAATCTTATTTTGTTTTATATCAGTTACCTCATTTTTAATTCTTACTATAGTTTCTTTTGGTATAACACCTAAATATATGTATTTGTTACTTTTTTTATCATTTAATGCTTCTAAAACATATTTTTTTAAATTCTCATTATTACTATCTATAATTACATTTTTATTAGTTCTTAATATTTTTTCTTTTTCTTCTTCATTGAACAATAATAATTTATTATTATACATTACATCTTCTCCTTTCTTATTTTCTTAATTGCCTATTATAACTTAAAATATGATACTTGTCAAATACCTTTCAAAATGTAACATACATTTGTTTTCTAATTTAGCAATTATTAAAAGCATCTATTCTTTAGATGCTTTTGTATTAATTAAATAATACTTTCTCACTCTTATACATTTTATTTATAAAAAGTAGAAGTACTATTATATATATTATTGAAGATATTATAGTTATTAGTATATTGTTAATATTAATAGAACTAGTTAAGATATTATTTATAACAATAGTATGATTAATAATAGGAATAAATGATAATACTCCTGATATATTAATATTTAACATTTCTAAAAACATAGGTATACAAGTAACTAAACTAATTGGCGTAAGAGCACTTTGAGCTTCTTTAAATGATTTAGTAAAACTTGCTATTGTTATACATAATCCTGATATAAATAATGTATAGAATAATAATATTAATATTGTTAATAATATTGTAATAGTATTTATATTAAATATTACATTATCATAAATACTAAAGCTATTCTTTACATAATATAATGATAATATTGATAAAAGGACTCCTATTAAAAGAGTTACTATTCCTGATATAGATATAGCTAAGTATTTACCAAATATTAATTCTTTTCTACTAATAGGAAATGTTAATATTGTCTCTAATGTACCTCTTTCTTTTTCACCCGCAGTTGTATCAGTAGAAGTATAAATACAACTAAGAGTTATAGCCATTATAGTAAAGGTAATAGCCATAAGTATTATTTGATTACCAAAAATACTCTCTCCTTTTATCTCAGTAACATTATAATTTAAATTATTATATACTTTACTTAAGTCAATATTATTATTTACCAAATAACTTTGTCCCAAATAATTATTATAGTTATCTAGATAATTAGTAATTAAACTAGTAACCATACTACCATCTTCACTTTGAATATTAGCATAAATATTATAACTATTATTATCTTTAACTATATACGCCAATATTTTATTACTATTATAAGCTTCTTCTAGTTCTTTAGAACTACTATATACTGTATATTTTACTTCATCACTTAGCAATTCTCTCTCAGTACTAGATAATTCATAATTAACTCCTATCTGGTATGTTTTATCATCTTTATTTACAGTTAATTCTTCATATATATAAGACATTAATATAACAAAGATAGGAATAAATAAAGGAGTAATAGCCATCATAAGTAAAGATTTTTTATCTCTAATTATAAGTTTTAATTCTTTCTTTAAAGTAATTAATATATTATTCATTATTATCACCTCCAGTTAAAGCAAAGAAAGCCTCTCTTAAATTACTAGTATTAGTCTTTTTCTTTATTTCTTCTGGAGTACCAATAGTAATTATCTTACCATTATTCATAAGTACTACTCTATCACATATACTTTCTGCTTCTTCCATATAATGAGTAGAATATAATATACATTTACCTTTATCTTTCTCTTCTTTAATAGTATCTAAAATAACTTTACTAGATATAATATCAAGACCACTAGTAGGTTCATCTAAGATATAATATTTAGGATCATGCATCAAGCATCTAGCAATACTAACTCTTTGCGTTTGACCAGTAGATAAAGTACCTATTCTTTGATATAAAAAAGATTCCATATCAAAAGTCTTATTTAAATATTTAATTCTATCTTTAATACCTTTTTTACTCATATGATAATAATTACCACACATAGTAAGTAATTCATAAGCACTTAAATCTTTATATAACTTAGTATTCCCTGTTAAAAAAGCAATTCTTTTCTTTATTTCTATTTCATTATCATGATAATTTAAATTATCAATAGTAATACTACCTCCACTAGGAGTCATAATACCAGCAATCATTCTAAGTAATGTCGTTTTACCTGCACCATTAGGTCCTAATATTCCAAGTACTTCATTATCTTTAGCTTCAAAAGAAATATCTTTATCGGCATAGAATTCTTCTTTCTTTTTATTCTTACTTTGTTTAATAAATTTCTTATTAATTTTTTCTACTTTTATCATTACATACCCTCCTAGTTAATTATACCTTATTTTATTATAGAAGTATAGAAAAAAAGTAGATTTCTCTACTTTATTAATTTCTTATTATCAGTTTCACTTAATATTCTCATATCTTCTTTAAATAATCTTAAAAAAGCTTTCATAATACTAGTTATTTGTTTATCTAATATATCAACTAAACCATCTGATTTATAATTATTCTTATTTAATGATTTAACCTTACCAATTGTAGTATATATGTGCTTACTAGACATATCTACATAAGAATAAGAACTCATAGTATCTCTATCTTTTAAAGATAATACTCTTTCATTACTTAATCTTAATGTATAAAAAGATATGATATTTTCAATTAAAGATTTCTTTTCTTCCTCACTAATTATATTAGCATTCATTATATAAGTTAAATATAAAGCTATCTCAAACTCTTCATATAATAGTTCCTTATTTTGTTTTCTTTCATCATATATCTTTTCAATACTATGATAAGTTTTAAATGCTTTTACTCCTGAAGTATATTTTAATAACTTCTTTAAATACATTATAACCTCTTTAGGTATATCTTTAATATCTAATTTATCATTATTTATAATACTAGGATCTATATCCACGAATAAACTCTTTATTAATTCTACATTATTTTCCATTATATTCCCCTCTCTCATGCCAAATATAATATCATAAAAGTAAAATAAATGCAAATAAAAGTTGACAATGAAATAAACTTATTGTTTAAATATTTCTTTTTCCCAATAACTATGCTATAATATATAACTACAAGGAGAGATGTTATGAAAATTAGAGAATTAAAAGAAAATGAACCATTAAAAGTAACAAGGGTAACATACCATTTTCCTGCTTGGCCTGATCCAAGTACTGGTAAAGTGGATAAAGATGCTAAACCTATTGAAGACGAACGTATCAAAACAATAATATTCACCGATGGTGAAATAGAAAAGCAAACTGAAGAGGCTTCTCAAAGTATAGATGAATATTATATTGGTAAATCTAAATATCATATGACTGTAGACACTTTAGAAACAAAAAATATATATTTTAAAAATCATAGTTATGTTATAACTTATTTATTAGCAAAAGAATTTATGGTTAAAGGACATGTCAGAGGCTGGTTTGATGTTATTAAAGATGTTTCAATATATTTAGAAAATGGAAAAGATAAAAAGGCATTAAGAGAAGCTAAGAGATTTATTAAACAAATTAATGAGTGCAATGATTATACTAATTATTTATCAAGTTGGGGACTACAGTTACCAGAAGATGAAAGACTAGAAAAAATTTCTAAAAATGCATATACTTTAAAAAGAACTAAATAAAATAATACTTAAGTTTAGAGACTATAGGCTCTAAACTTTTTTCTAATGACCTTAGGCATTAGAAAACCTAGAGTGACTATAGGCACGAGAGGAATAAAAGAAAAAAGTAGATAATTCTACTTTTCTAATAATATAGTTACAGGCCCATCATTAATTAAAGATACTTTCATATCAGCACCAAAAATACCAGTACCAACTTCAATACCCTTATCTCTTAATTTATTATTAAATTCATCATATAATAAAGTAGCCTTATCTCCTCCTAGAGCCTTAATATATGATGGTCTTCTCCCTTTAGAAGCATCTCCATATAAAGTAAACTGACTAATAGATAAAATATTCCCATTAATATCTAATAAACTCTTATTCATAACATCATTTTCATCTTCAAATATTCTTAAGTTAATAACCTTATCAACCATCCAGTCTATCTCTTTAGAAGAATCCCCTTCAGTAAACCCAACTAGTAGCATTAAACCCCTATCAGATTTACCTACAATTTTACCATCAACTTCAACACTAGAATTAATAACCCTTTGTACTACCACTCTCATTATTTAACCTCTCTTTCAACTTTCTGAACAAAACTTAAATTTAATAAATCATTCATAAATTTCTCTAATCTTTCTTTATTCTCTACTAATACAGTCATTCTATATACCTTATATTCACTCTTATTAATCGTAGATATACTATCTATAATCATATTATTAGAAGAAGCTTTAGTAATTATATCTAATAAATTATCATAAGTATTAGTATATACTAAGATATCTGATGGATATTTCTTATCCTTTTGAATATTCCATTTAACATTAATTAATCTCTCATCAGTATCAGTAATATTATGACAATTACTTCTATGAACAGTAATACCAGATCCTCTAGTAATATAACCAATAATATTATCTCCTGGTATAGGTTTACAACAACTACTTAGACTAGTCTTAATCTCATCAATACCCTCTACTAAAACATCATTATTATTACTATTATCTTTATAGTAGGTAGTTTCATTTATTTTAGCAGCAATATCTTTCTCTTTCTTCTCAGTATTATTATTAATAATAATCTTAATAACAGAATTAGGAGTATTCTTACCAGAAGCAATATTTACATATAAATCATCAATATCTTTTAATTTTAATTCATTTAATATAATATCAATATTCTTATTAGATAAAAATTCATTAATACTTAAATTTTCTTTTCTAAGTTCTTTCTCTAATAAATCAGTTCCCTTTTCAATATTTTCATCTTTCTCTAACTTACTATAATAACTCTTTATCTTATTCTTAGCTCCACTAGTTACAACAAAATTTAACCAATCCTTACTAGGTTTAGAAGCCTTATTAGTATTTACTTTAATAATATCTCCGGTTACTAATTTATAATCAAGTGGTACAATATTATCATTTACAATAGCTCCTACTATACGATCTCCTACTTCACTATGTACCTTATAAGCAAAATCTACTGGTGTTGATTGTGCTGGTAACTCAATAACATCACCTTTAGGAGTATATACATATATAACATCACTAGTTAGTATATCTTTTTTAACCGAAGTAATAAATTCTTCCGGAGTATTAGTCTCTTCATTTAACTCAATAATATTTCTAAATATCTGAAGTTTCTGTTCCATAGCATCTTTAGCGGACTTAGCCCCATCTTTATGTTCTTTATATGACCAATGTGAAGCAATACCATATTCCGCTATCTTATCCATTTCATAAGTTCTAATTTGAATCTCAAATAAATTACCATCAATACCAAAGACAGTAGTATGTAACGATTGATATAAGTTAGTTTTAGGCATAGCAATATAATCCTTAAATCTCTTAGGTACAGGTTTATACTTAGAATGAATTAACCCTAAAGCTAAGTAACAATCTTGTTCAGTATCCACAAATACCCTTAAAGCTAATATATCATATATATCATCAAATCTTTTACCCTTAGCCATCTTATTATAAATACTATAGATACTCTTACTTCTACCCTTTATTTCATGAGGAATATTATGCTCATTTAATAATTCTGATACCTCATCAATCATCTTACTAACAGCTTCATCTCTCTCCGTTTTCTTCTGATTAAGTTTTTCAACAATATCAAAGTAAGCATCAGGCTTTAAGTATCTAAGTGATAAATCTTCAAGTTCACTTTTAATCTTATAAATACCAAGTCTATGAGCAACAGGTGTTAATATCTCTAATGTTTCTTTAGCCTTTTTCTTTTGTTTCTCTACAGATAACACACTAATAGTACGCATATTATGTAAACGATCCGCTAATTTAATTATAATTACTCTAGGATCTTCAGATAAACCTACTAGTATCTTTCTCTGATTAGCAGCACTAGCTTCTGTCTCAGTATTAAAATTTAATTTATTAATCTTTGTTACCCCATCTACTAATAAAGCAACTTCTGATCCAAATAATTCTTCTATTTCTTCTTTAGTAGCATCAGAGTCTTCAATAGTATCATGAAGAAGCGCAGCAGCCATACATGGAGCATCCGCAGATATCTCAGTTAATATTAAAGCAACATTAAGTGGATGTAATATATAGTCATCACCAGATATTCTCTTTTGACCAAAATGTTTCTTTTCAGCATAATCATAAGCTCTTCTAATTAAAGCAATATCTTCTTCATTGTCATTATATTTTTTAAATTTATCAATTAAATCATCAATTGAAATCTTAATTGTTTTTGTACTCATCTTCATCACCAATCCTTATAAGGAAAGCTTACAAGAATCACTTGTAAGCTATTTTTAACAATTAATTCCTTTTATTTGCATTTCTTCTTTCTCAACTTTTTTCTTTACTTCTTTTTTAGGTTTAGATAATCTCTTACTTTCTAACATTAACCATAAACTATTAGATATATAGATAGATGAGAAGACACCCGCAATAAATCCTACTAGTAAAGCAATATTAAAGTTTAATATTTCATGAGAACCTAATACTATTAAACAGATAATAGGTACTATAGTAGTAGCAGTAGTCATAAGAGATCTAAAGAATGTTAATCTAACCGAATCATTTACTAATTCAGGTAAATCATCTTTATTCTTAATTTTTCTTTCATTATAATTTCTTCTTATCATATCAAATGTTACAATAGTATCATTAATAGAATATCCAATAATAGTTAGAATAGCGGCTATAAAGACAGAATCAATTTGAAGTTTAAATACACCAAAGAATATAATAGTAATTAAAGCATCATGCATTAAAGCAACAATACCACTGATAGCATAATTAAATCTAAATCTAAAACTTACATAGATAATTATACCAATTAATGATATAATTACTGCCATAATAGCATTCTTAATCAATTGTTTCTTAACCATATCAGATACAACATATATATTTGAAGTAGTATGATATTCTTCTTCTAATTTATTTGATAAAGCTTCTATTTCTTCTTTAGTTAACTTCTCATTAATAACAATATTAGTAGAATCTTTAGTTCTATCAATTTTATTAATAGTATAATCACCTAAACTAATATCATCAGTAGTATTTATAGTAATACTAGTACCACCAGTAAAATCTACAGCAAAGTTAAAATGTGTTATAAGTGAGTATGTAATTCCTCCTACTAAAGCCAATAATAATATCGGTAATACTATCTTTCTTGACTTAACAAAATCTAATTTCTTAAATGGAATTCTAACTTCTTTAGCAGGAATAATCTTTTTCTTAGAAAGTCCAATAAATAAATTTACTTTATTATCAAATACTCCACTACCCGCAAATAAAGCTACCACTGCTTTAGATATAAATACCAATACTATTATCGTAAGTAAAATATTAATAATTAACATCGTAGCAAAACCCTTAACACTAGATTGTCCTAATATAAATAGAATTACCGCTACTATCATCGTAGTAATATTAGCATCTAATATACTAGATAAAGATTCTTTATTACCAATAGCTACAGCTTCTTTAAGTGGTTTACCTATCTTTAACTGGTCTTTTATTCTTTCAAAACTAATTACTGAAGCATCAACTGCCATACCAATACCCAGTAGCATAGCAGCAATACCAGGTAAAGTTAATGTTCCTTCAATTAAATAGAATACTAAGAATGATAACATAGTATATACTACTAAAGCAGTACCTGCTATAAAACCACTAAAATGATACATTAAAATCATTATTAATAGTACTAAAATAATACCAATAATACCCGCTACTAAAGTCTTATTAAGAGCAGCTTCTCCATATGTAGCTTCTACCGTACGAGAAGATATCTCATTTAATTTAGTAGGAAGTGAACCAGAATTTATAAGTTCTACTAATGATGTAGCTTCTTCAGTAGTAAAGTTACCTTGAATAATAACATCACTAGCAAAAGCCCTATCTACCCTAGCATCAGATAAACACCTTGATGATGATAATGAACCGCAACTACCTTTTTCTTTTGCATATGAATCACTATTTTCATCATAATCAAGCCAAATAACAATAACATTATTATTCATATCTTTTACTTTATTAGTTACATTATAAAATTTATCCGTATCTTTAATAGATAATGATACCGCAGGATGACCATACTGATCCGTGGTTACTTTAGCTTCTCCTCCTAATACATCTGAAGTCATAAGTAAATTATCATTATAATCTCTAAAAGATAATACCGCAGTTGAAGATATTACTTCTCTTGCTTCTTCTTTATTTTTAATACCCGCTAATGCTATTCTAATCTTATTATTATCTTCAATAGCTATCTCAGGCTCGTTTACACCTAAAATATCAACTCTCTTTAAAATAGCTTTATAAGTATTATAAACCATATCAGAAGTAAGCTTATTACCATCTAATGGTTCTATTTCATATAATACTTCAAACCCTCCTTGTAAATCTAATCCATAATTAATATTTTTAAATATAGGAATACTTAAATAAGCACTACCTATTAATACTATTAATGTGATAAAAGTACCTAGTATTACTCTTAATTTATTATTTTTAGTCTTTTCTTGTTTTTTCTTTTTCATATTGCATCCTTCTTTCTAACTTATCATATCTCTCTCAGTATTTTTTATTCTTTCTTTTAGAAAAGAATCTACTTTTTCAATATCAACATCAATAATATCATTAACCATCTCTGATATTGATAAATTCTTAGTCTTAATCCATTTATTTAACTTAAGATAATTCCATATATCAATCATTTTAATATAACTATAATTACCTTTAATTAGTCTAAGTTTAACATTAAAAGCACCCCTTAAACTATTAAATAACTCCTCTTCACTCTTGTACTCCATCACATCACCATTAATATTGTACCATATAATTACTAAAAGTAAAAGAAAAAACGACCAATTTATGGTTGTTTTTCTGTCTCTACTTCTCTTTTTTCAAATAATAATTCTATATCAATATCTAAAGCTCTAGCTATATTACTTACTGTATCAAGAGAAAAATTCTTCCTACTATTAGGAGCTTCTATCCTTCTAATAAATTCATGGGAATATTCTGTTTTCTCAGCAAGTTGTGCTTGTGTCATATTTCTGCTTTTACGATAATACTTAATATTTTTAGCAACAACCATATAAATAGTATCGCGTTCTGCTCCTTTTCTCCTCATAAGATATCACCTGTAATCTTATTGTCTCACAAAAAGAAAAATTTTTATGTAAACCATTTGGTTACATTTTTAATAAAAAATGCTTATTTAAATCACATTTTGATAAACATCTTTTATTTTCTTTAAAGTTTTCCTCTCACTACGTGACACTTCTACTTGATTCATACCCAAAATATCCGCCACTTCACTTTGTGTTTTATCTTCAAAATACCTTAAATATATAAGTTCCTTATAAGGACTTTCTAATTTACTTATTTCATCATTTAATAACATATAATCAATGTTATAGAAGTCTCTATTATCCCTAATAGTATCTAATAAAGATAAATCTTTACCATCATTAGATATTATTTTTTCCAAACTATCAACTTTATTCATAGCCTTAATAACATTATCTATAATAAGTGGATTAACTTCTAAAAACATTGCTAGTTCATTAACCGAAGGTTCCTTCATTAATTTCTGACTAAGTATATTACTCGCAGTACATATTTTTTTATAAAGACTTATATATTCATTAGAAACTTTAATACTTTTAATATTATTTATATAATTATACATCTCTCCATAAATATATTTAAAAGCATATGTAGAAAACTTAGTATTATGATCATTCTGATAATTATTATAAGCTTTAATAACTCCTATTACACCAACTTGATATAAATCATCTTTATCATAACCCTTAAAATATTTATTCATAATCATATAAATAAGACCACTATTTACTTTAATAATCTCCTCATACTTATTCATTAAATCATCCTCTCAAACAATTTAAAAGCATCATACTCTCTATTTATTTTAGGGATATCTCTAAGTAATTTTCTAGACACATTAAACTTATCACAAATAATAAATTTATTATTATTATTTTCATATAGCCTATATATTTTATTTAGATATTTGATACTATAACTGTCTATTGAATACATATCATCAATATTAAGTACAATATATTTAAAATCTTCATCAATTACTCCTTTAATGGTATTTCTATTCAAATCACCTTTTAACCTAATAAAAAGAATTCCCTTTCTAAATTCCATATTTGTCTTAAGCAATTTTTTCACCTTCCTTTAATAATTTAACACAATTATTTATATTTGAATACCTATTCGACAAAACTAGCTATTTTTAGATATCAATTCACCATAAAAAGACTAAATACATAGTCTTTTACTATAAAACTATTATTTAATTACCTCCTTCATATATTAATACACTTTTATTTTTAATTTTTACCTCATTTATGAAAAAAAAGAAAACTAATTAATAGTCTTCTTTATATATTTATTTATCATTTTCTAAATCAAAGATAATATCTCTAAGTTCCATAGCTCTTTCAAAATCTAAGTTAGAGGCAGCACTTTTCATCTCTTTAGTAAGACTATCTATTAAATCTAATTTTTCTTTCTTACTTAATTTAGATTCTTTTTCAACTTTCTTTTCTGTCTCATTAGAAATAACTTCAGGTATATCTTTAATAATTGTTTTAGGTATAATACCATGTTCTTTATTATATTTTTCTTGGATACTTCTTCTTCTTTCTGTTTCAGTAATAGCTTCATTCATGCTATCAGAAATAATATCAGCATACATAATAACTCTTCCACTACTATTACGGGCCGCTCTTCCTATTGTCTGAATTAGACTTCTAGTACTTCTTAAGAAGCCTTGTTTATCAGCATCCATAATGGCTATTAGACTTACTTCTGGTATATCTATTCCTTCTCTTAATAGGTTTATTCCTACTACTACATCATACTTACCTAGTCTTAAGTCTCTTATTATTTTTAATCTTTCTAGAGTCTTTACTTCACTATGTAAATAAGCTACTTTAATATCTAGACTCTTTAGATAGTTAGTTAATTCTTCGGCCATTCTAATTGTTAATGTTGTAATTAATGTTCGTTCATTCTTTTCTATTTGTTTATTTATTTCTTCAACTAGGTTATCTATTTGATTTTTGGTTGGTCTTACTTCTATTAATGGATCTAATAGTCCAGTTGGTCTAATTATTTGTTCTACTACTTTGTTATTTACTCTCTCCATTTCATAGTCTCCAGGGGTAGCACTTACATAGATTACATCATTTAATTTTTTAGTAAATTCTTCAAACTTTAATGGTCTATTATCAAGAGCACTAGGTAATCTAAAACCATAGTCTACTAAGTTCATTTTTCTAGCTCTATCGCCATTATACATAGCTCTTACTTGAGGTAATGTTACATGGGATTCGTCTATTACGAGTAAGAAATCTTTAGGAAAGAAATCTATTAAGGTATTCGGAGACTCACCTTCTTCTTTTAGTGCTATATGTCTTGAATAATTCTCAATACCACGACAAAAGCCTGTTTCTGATAACATCTCCATATCATAATTTACTCTTTCTTCAATTCTTTGGGCTTCAATTAATTTATTATTCTCTTTAAAGTATTTTACTCTTTCTTCTTTTTCTTTATTTATTCTTTCTATACTTATCTTTAATCTTTCTTCATCGGTTACAAAGTGAGAGGCTGCGAATATGGATACAGTCTTTTTATCTTTTAAGATATGACCAGTAATGGTATCTACTTCACTTATTCGATCTATTTCATCTCCAAACCACTCTATTAGTAAACCGTTTGTTCTTTCATAGGCTGGTACTATTTCCAGAGAATCTCCTCTTACTCTAAAGGTTCCTCTTTTTAAATCAATATCATTTCTTTCATATAACATTTCTATTAATTTTTTTAATATTATATCTCTATCTATAGTATCTCCAACATTAAGAGTTAACATCTTCTTTTTATATTCTTCTATTTCTCCTATTCCATAGATACATGATACTGAGGCTACTACTATGACATCACTTCTTGATATTAAGGCTGAAGTAGCACTATGTCTTAATTCATCAATTTCATCATTAATTGATGAATCTTTTTCTATATATGTATCGGTACTAGGTACATAGGCTTCTGGTTGGTAGTAGTCATAATAAGATACAAAATACTCTACTCTATTCTCAGGAAATAGTTCTTTTAATTCGTTATATAATTGTCCTGCAAGTGTTTTATTATGGGCTAGTACTAAGGTAGGTTTATTTGTTTTTTCTATTACATTAGCAATAGTAAATGTTTTACCTGTACCTGTTGCTCCTAGTAAGACTTGTTCTTTCTTACCTTCTTTTATTCCTTGGACTAATTCTTTTATAGCTTCTGGTTGATCACCACTTGGTTTATATTTTGATACTAATTTAAACATAATATCCCTCATTTCTTTTTATTCACTCTAAGCCTAAGGTCTTAGAGTGTTATTTGGAGCCTTTGAGTCTCCAAATAATATAAGTTATTATTTCTTCACATAGATTATTTTATCATTATTTATAAGAACAAAGAAGCAAATAAATTTGCTTTACATCACTTCACAGTGATGTGATTTCTGTTTCATAGACTCTGTAACCAGACTTCTCCGCAGACTTAAAATCCGATAGTCGCTACCGTACTTATTTCTTAATTATTAAGAAATCTTGTTCTTTTTTCTACATTTTAGCGTAATTCTTCATATGTAACTTTAATCCTTCAAACATAATATTTATACTTGCATTTAAATCTCTATCTATTTCCTGATTACATTTAGTACACTTATATTCTCTCCTTGTTAAATCCTTATATCTTTTATCTTTATTATCACACCTACTACATATTTGACTAGATGGATAGTATGTATTTATTTGATAAAAATATTTGCCTTTGTATTTTGCTTTATACTGGAATTGCCTTATTATTTCACTAAATGTAGCATCGTTTATTTTACTAGATAGTCTACTATCTTTACCTTTAATAATCATTTCTTTGGTTTTTAATTTTTCACAAGTAATAATATCATATTCGTCAGTTATGTCTTTAGTTATTTTATGTGTATAAAATTTTCTAGCATTAGCTAGTTTACTATGAAATATTGCTAATTCTTTTTTACATTTGTAGTAGTTCTTGCTACCTTTTTCTTTTCTTGATAATTCTCTTTGTTTCCTTTTAATTCTTTTTGCATATTTATCTATATATTTATTATTATCATAGACTGTTCCATCTGATAAGGTTAATAATTTCTTTATACCTAAATCTATTCCTACAATAGTTCTATGGTTTATTACTGGTATTTTGTCATACATTTCATATAAAACTGATACATAATACTTACCATTTGATTCTCTTGATATAGTAGCACTTTTTATTTTACCATTAATATTATCTATATTTCTATATCCTCTAATTTTTACCCATTTTAATTTGGGTAATTTTATTTGTCTATTAGTTAAATCTAATTCTATATTACAATATTCTTTATCTTTATATTTATTATATACAGCAGTAGTATTATAACTATTTCTATTATATTTACTTTTAAACTTAGGATAACCTCCTGTTTTATTAAATAATCTTTTATAAGCATTATCCAAATTAAATAAAGACTCTCTTATTACTATACTATCTATATCTTATAAAAATACTGCATCATATTTTAAAGTACTAGTATAATCTTTTATATTAGTATAAGCAGATACATAGCCATTATTTTTCATTTTATCTAAATAATGATTATATACATATCTACTACTTCCAAAAGTTTTATTTATTAATTCTAATTGCTTATCATTAGGATAAAATCTAAACTTATATGCTCTAAACATTAACCTCACCACCTTACATATAAATGATATCACACTCTTAAAACACTGTCAATACATTTTCATACAACCGTTTGCTTATTTTTGCATATTTTAATAAAAAATACTTTTACATTTGTTAATCAATTGTTTTATAATATCAAGAAAGTAATTATAGAAAGAGTATATAAATAATATTGAAAAGATAGTAAATAATTTATATATGTTACAAGAAAGACTTGTACTTTCATAACTACTTGTAAACATTTTTAAAAGTGAGACTGCCGTCCCACTTTTAGTCGTATAACAAAATAGTATTAGTTAAGTCTCAAGTTCCTATTATATAAAAAACAAGGGAGATATTTCTCTCTTGTTAGTTAATTATTTCTTATTGTTTAATTTGAAAATCTATAAAGCATTGACGTTGAGTACGATTTGTGTTACACTTTGGTTACTTAATAACAAGGAGTTATATAAATCCTGAAAGCGTAACTATTTATTAGTTTCGCTATTCGTTTATTTAGATTTAAAAGTTTCTTAATCAATAATTAAGAAGCTTTTTTATTGTTTAACCATATTAAATCTTTAATAGTTTCAGAATATAATTTCTTAGTTTCTTCATCTATATCATTTACTTCATTAATCATACCTACTATTTGATTCCATTTTAATTTTTTTAGTTCTCTAAAACTTTTAATGTTATTTTTTTCAAATACATTAAAGATAGAGGTTATCATTACTTCTAATTCTTTATCGGTATAATTTTTATTCCACTCTTTAATACGATTATCTATCTTAATACTTAGTTTAGATTGTTTACCTTTTTCTAGAAACTGACCAAAACATAACCAAGTATTAATGTCATGAGTCATAATACCTGAGGTATTTGATTTTACTATTTTTTTATTATTAGTACTATATAGAAGCATACCAATAATACTATCTTCAGGTATATATATTTGTAGCTTAGGTAATATCTTTTTGAAGTTATTATTTAAGTCTTTTTCTCTAAAACCAGGACCATCTAAATTATATATAGTTTTTATTCTTTTAAAGATATCATTATTACAATACATTGAGGATGTCATAGCGAGATTACCACCTTTAGAGTGACCTCCAATATATATTTCTTTATCTTCACTTGTTATTACTTCATTTAAATAATTAATAGCGTACTTTTGAGATATAATTGGAAAATGATAACCTAAAGTAAAGTCTTCTTTCCACCCTATGATTGTTCCATTAGTTCCTTTATAGGAAATAAATACTTTATTATCAAAATGTATTTTGAGCGCTCCAAATTGTTTCTCATTATCGACATATTCTTTATAGTTGCTTAGATATATATCTTTATATCTAGTACTTGTATAAATATCTTTTAGATTGGCAATATTACCTTTCATAAAAGTACTTAAGTAAACATTCTTAGTCTTTTGATAAATATTAAAAGCTTCTTTTAGGGTTATTTTATTATTATCTTCAGGTACAATATTATGCCAATCTATATAAGATAATTCAGTAAATAATAATACATCATTTATATTTAATTTACATTCATTAAAAGTTAAACTTTTATAATATTTTAAATATTCTTTAATTGTAGCCATAATTACTCGTATAATTAATCTTATAGAAATATTAATTAATTTCTATTATTGATTAATCCC
>OLRF01000164.1_pt1 | contig 104182 bp, 130 predicted proteins | sample 1672061 | NCBI WGS metagenome assembly OLRF01 (sample SAMEA3136641, study PRJEB25190) | human gut metagenome | reverse complement strand
AGCTTTTTTCTTAGGAGCCTTCTCAGCCTTTTCAAGGCGGGCTTCCTCTTCGGGGTTTTCATCCTCTTCAACTACTTCCTGCTTCTTTTTTGGAACAGATTTTTTGATTGGTTCAGCGGCTTGTTCTGAAAGATCAACACCTTTCTTTTTTAACAAATCAGTAGCCACTTTCACCTCTACTTCGGTAGAATCCGGGTTGTTAACAACGGTCAACAATTTTTTTTCATCGTAATTCCGAAACTTCATTCGGACTGTTAAAGCATTTACAGCCATATTCTTAATATTTAAATTGGTTAATTGTTTTCGTTTGACAATGCAAATATAATGGATTTATTTAAATCTGAAAAAGATTTTCGGAGATAATTTTCCCTAAAATTTTCCAGAATGCCCAAACCCCCCATCTGCTCTTTGAGTTTCAGTTAATTCACTCACCAATCCCACTTGGCAAATTTCGGCGTGTTCAATTTTATTGATAACCATTTGACAAATTCTTTCACCATCTTCAATCACAGCTTCTTTATCACTCAAATTGATTATAATCACTCCGATTTCACCTCTATAGTCGGAATCTATAGTTCCAGGGGTATTTAATACTGTTAAACCTTCTTTCAAAGCCAACCCGCTACGAGGACGGATTTGTGCTTCATATCCCTCGGGTAATTCAATAAATAAACCTGTAGGGATCAATTGACGACCTAGTGGAGGTAACACTACCTTACCATCAGGTAAAAATGCCCGTAAATCCATACCAGCAGATTCTGAAGTTTTGTAACTAGGCAATTCATGCCCACTACAATTAAAAATCTTTACTTTCATGTCATTCTTAATTTAAAGATTAAACTTAGTTTAAAAGAAAAATGTTATAATTTTCTTAAATTTTAACTTCAACTTTATTATAGAAAAATGTGATAGGGTCTACTGCACCACGCAAAACCTCATCCAAATAATCTATATCAATATTACCGGGGTCAATCCCCTCTTTACGTATAGCAGTCACCCATACAGCTGGAAATATTTCACGCATACGAAGTGCAGTTTCTTTACTTTCGTTAATAGTTCCGTAATCATATAACAAAATAACGTTACTAACGTTTTTCTTCTTTAAAGCTTCAATCTGCCCTCTTCCAATATTATTGCCAAAGGTAAAACAGCATTTAATATCATCCATTTGCTGTAAACCTAATAAATTATCAATATTTACTTTATCAAAAATGCCTTCAACAATAATAACTGTATGGGTTTTACCTCTAATAATTTCATCACAGCCACCCAATAAATCCTGAAAATTATTTTCTGAGTTTCTATAACGTAATATTAACTCAGCCTTGTGCTGTTTATAATCTTCAAGATTATTTTTATGCCATTCTTTAGTATACCTGCTACGTGCCCACCATGCTACACAAACCCCATCCACTTTCATTTTAAAAACAATAAAGTTTTTAAGTTTCGGCTCTAACGGAGATTCCGTATAAGAAGGTTCAAATTCTGCATAGTGTTCAGAACGAAAACCCCTACCATTCAAATAATCATCACTAACCAATGGTTTCAACCGGAATGGTAATTTTACAGGCTTCAATTTTTCACCTTCTTCCTGCTCATCATTTAATTCATCAAACCATTCAGGTTTATTCTCCTGAATTCCCCCTATTTTAGGACATCCGGCCAACTCTTCAACACGTGGTGTGTAAATCTTTTTGGCAAGGTCTGTCCGATTGAGCTTTTTTAAAAACTCATATAGACTAACCTTACGTGGACATTTCCAGCAATGGTAAGTCGCTATTCCAGTGTCATTAAAAATAATCCCCCATTTACCCGATTTGCCACAAAATGGACATTCCATACTTTTATTCGTCATCCACCCCTGAGTTCCAAAAGGGGTCAAGTTGAAATCCGAAATAATTCTATCTTTATCGTACTTCATTACACTTTCTTTTTCTTAGGTGGAATTTTCTTAAATGAATCAGGTTCTTCTTGATCATCATCACAAGCAACCATTCTAGTAGCATATACACCCGGTTCTACTTCTACCCTTTCTTTACGAAATTTTTTAGGAGTACCGTCAGATTTTCTGGTTCGTTTAGTATCCAGTCTTTCCATAGCTGACATTTCCAAAACTTCCTCAACTGTAGTAGACCTACCCATATCGTAAAAGTATCCATTTTCATAATTTGTAGGAATACGAATTATGATACCGTTATTCTTATAATTTCTAAGCTTATCACAATAAATGCGGGCAATTTTAGCGTTAGTTTCCTCTAAAGTCATATTACCTGTCAGCACAAAAGAAAAAGGCTTCACCAATGTTCTATCCCCTTCGGTATTTTGCCGGGTTAAAACCCGGCTTGGATCATTCCACAATTCAAATGGTACATCTCCGGTTTGAGTTACTGTCACCACTGCACAATCATAAGTTTTTGCAATATCTTTCAACCGTTGTGCGACTTTTTGCAAACGATATTTTATAAAATTCGGGTCAAAATCTATCTTTTTATTTTCACCCGTCAGCATCAAATCAATAGAATCGATGCAAATCAAATCCGGGTAATACCCATATTCTTTTTTATAATCTTCAATTACCTGAATTAAATCCGCTACGGTCATATCCATCATTTCTTCCGAAGCATACACATCTATGTCACTTTTTACAGTAATTGCCCGGTTAATGATGGTTTTTAAACGCTTTCGGGTTTCTTCCGAAATATCACCCCGCATAATTTTAGAATAAGTGGTATTAGCCAGCATTTGCCCAAATTTCACCATAGCTTCATCAGCCCCACCTTCTAGCTGAATATGCAAAACATGCATGTGAGCAATAGAAGTGTTGTACCATCCAATATATTTTAAAAAAGTCGATTTACCAACACCTGAACGCATAATCATCAAAGCCGTGTCTTGCCGGGGTATTCCTCCATCTGTTAAATCATCTAAAGTAGTAATTCCAAAAGGAATTTTAGCCCGGCGAATTTCATCTTCAGCCTTCCGTTGAGTTTCCCCAATATTACGCATGAAATCCCGATAAACACGTCTGAATTTGCCATTCTGATTCAGCAATGAAAAACTATTTATTTCATACATTCTCTTTTCCAGCAAAGCCATTGCTTCCTCAGGCCTCCCTTCATTATACATGTCAGAAATTTCATGCTGTGTAGCAACAAAAGTCTGACGACGAATAAATGTTTCAAGTTGTTTCACCATTGGCTCAAATTCAGGCATAGGAATTGCTTTCACCTCTGATATCTTTTTAACCACATCCTGATTACCCGGGTAAGCCATTTCAACCATACCGTATGTTGCCAGATTGCCACTTTTAAGCAAATTATCTGACAATACCTTTAGCATTGCTTTACAACCACCTAATTCTCTTGGAAAATTGCTTAAATCTATATTTTCACAAACTAATCCTGCATATACTTTATTGCTAAAAGCAAGCCTCAACATTTCTTCAACGAAATTAGGGCTTAAAATAGCTTCTACTCTTTTGTTCATACCTAAACCGCATCTACTTTTATCGTAACAGTATTTTCTCTTAATTCATTTATAGCCATAAAAGAAGACGAAACCGTGTCATCGTGCCCGCTTATACTTTCAAGTGTTCCCTTATCTGATCTAAAGGCTATTGAATTAAATTCACCGAACATTTGTTCGACTGTTTTACGTGTATCCGGATGAAAAGGGCATTTTACTACTCCTCTTTCAAATAAAGCAGCTAAAGAAGCCCAACCCGTTCTTAAATCTTTTTTATTACCTGCTGTTGTCGTGAATGGGGCAACATTTCTTACACCCATTTGTTCACACATATCAGCCAAAATAGATTGAAAACCATTATTTTCAACTACTATTTTATTCGGCTTAAAAAGCCGATCTAGAATTTGAATTTTAGATATTTGTTCATTATATGATAATCCTTGTTTTCGAAATAAATACAATAAATAATAATTCCCTTGAATATCCTTACCCCACACGGAATAACACGTATAGTCAGCACCCACATTTCCGGAAGCACCAAAGTCACACCCAATTACTACACGCACTAACTTAATAGGAAATGATTCAACATTTTCTACCAATTTAATTGTCTCCATACCAATGGTGCTTCTCATCAAAATCTCCCATGGAAAAATAGTACTATCATCCGAAATAGGAACCACTAAATATTCCCTACTGAATACCATTGTACCAAGAGAACGTTTTTCCTCCATCAACTTTTTAAAAGTAAATCTATCAGGAGCTAAAAGCCGCCCATCAGGGAAAATGGCTGGATATTCAAAAACTTTAAATTTAGGGTCTTTCTTTAAATCAGAATAAAGATCATCTTGCTGATATGGTGTGCCGTCTACAATATTATATCCGTATGGCTCAACGATAGGAGTAATGGCACCTTTAAACAAATCTCTCAACTTCTCACGCTGTTCCAATGAATAGATGCTACTCTCGTCAGGTAAGTCATCACTGACCGCTGCCCCCACGTGAAGACCACGAATAAACCCATCCTTACCACGCAAATGCAGTTTAGTTCCATTTTCACATTCTATACTAGTAGCGGCTAGACTAGCTTTTCCACCCGGATTCAGTTTATAAGCTATAGCTTCATTTATACGAATTTCCTCAACTATTTTATCAACATGCTCCTTACCTAATTTTTCAGTATTAGTGATAATACATGTCTCCTGACGGTTTTTATTATCCGGTTTATCCGGCTTCATAAAACTAGGCCGATTATAACTATATAATCTCCACAATGGAAAAGCTAAACAAAACTCATATGAATTGTGTACTACCGTGCCATCTTCAAGTTGAAACAGATGATCACCATCACACATAAACCCATAATAAGCTCCTTTAGGAAGTTCTGTAATGGTAATATCACTCTTTATCAAAAGTGGCTGGTCATAGGAAAACACCCGGTAACCTTTCATTCTACGCTGCTTTTTAACAGGGAATTTAATAAACTTACCAGTATCCACTTCCACGTATTCTTTATGTTTTGAATCCCACAAACACAAAGTATGTGCCCGGTTTACAGTATAAGAAATACCATTCTCCTGATCTATCCTAAATAGGGTGCCAACACCCATGTGACGGGTTAATACTTTTCGCGGGGTGAAATCCACACCCATTACTTCCATGCCGGGGTATATATCTTCTATATTTTTAACCGTCCAATCTGCCATTAAAACAGGTGTACCAGCAGCAAAACATTTACCATGCGAACGAGCAGCCAAAAAAGCTATATTAGGGTATAACTGAATCATATTCCCCCACTCCAAATTTCTCCACCCCTGTCGAAAATTTGGAAGCATTGTTGTTTTAAAATAGTTATACGAATGAATTTTTAACGTTTCATCCATCGATTCTTTTAGCTGATCCACATAATTTAAACGTTCGGTGTCCAACGTTTTATTTAATGACAAAACATTATTTGTTTGTTTAAAAATTTCTGTCATTAGGCTGTCTATATCTCCACCGTACCCGTCTAATAACTGATTTATAGCAACGGGAGGGAGTGCCTCTAAAATATTGAAAGTTGTCGAAAACACCGTTTCCAGCTGTTTATACGACAACTTCAAATCCCCATTGAAATTAATCATTGCGCTAACTGAAATGTTTCTCTAAACCTGGATTCTATTGTTTGTGTAGGTGCCTGAGCAGCTCCTTCTCCACGTAAAACTGAAATATATTTCATGAAAAGAAGTGCATTGGCTCGTGTATCATTCAAAGCCCGGTGAGCATCCACTAATTCAACACCTTCTTTGCGACAACACGTTCCAAGCTTATAATCTGTTTGTTCAGTTGCCCGGTAATATGCCATCTTTTGTGTATCTTCTACCCATCTCACATATTCCCAAAGATCATCTTTATGAAATTCAAATAACCCTTCTATAAAAGGTATATCAAACCCTTGAAAATTGTGACCACACAAAACGGCCTTCACCTTGTTATTTTTATATGTAGTCAAAATATTCTTATAATCATAGTAAACATCTTCTATATCCAAACCGTTATCATTCAGATAATTCTGACTTAATCCGTGTGTTTGCTCAGCCGCAGGTGACCAAATATAATCCTCCTTGTAAGGTTTAATAATAGCGTCATACTCCTTCACAATTTTCATTTCAAAAAGGTCTACAACAACCGCTGCGACTTCAACCAATAAAATATCCCAAAATGCTTTTACTTCTGGTTTTCCTTTTCCACCTTTACTTGGTAAACCCGAAGTTTCGGTGTCTGATACAATAACGTATCTTAAATTTGCTTGTGCCATATTTTCCTCCTATTTCAAAAAGTATTTTAATTGTTCAATATCTTCGTTTCTATTATCAAAATCATCATATATCAATTCTAACTTTAAAACTGGGTTTTTCTCAGCCACCAACCCCTCTGGAAAGTCATTAATCATAATAGCAGGTTCTCCATCAAAGGTAACAAAAGGATGAAAATTGATGATGTAATTTTTCCTCAAAACCTGCCCACCTCTATCTTTAAAAGTGATAATTCTTGATTTATTTTGCTTTTCAATATTCAAAACCAAATTTTCCAAAACCTCAAGAATATCATCATCTGTATATTCATCAGGGCTTGATAGAACTTTGTAAATTAAAGTTTCACCCAATGCTCTGGCAATTCGAGCAAAGTAATCTAACATCTCATAATCCATATTATTTCCTATTACCAAATTCATACTTATAATGACACTCCGGACAACATAATTCTATATTATCCTTTTCTAATCTAAGTTCAGGAAACGCCCCTTTAGATTTCTTGTGGCTAAAGTAAACAGCCTTCATCGGTTCGGGTAATGTCACACCACATTTTACACATCTATGCGGACGTTCGGCCCATATCTCCATAAATAATTCTTTTTCACCTGTAGCCTTTCTGGGTTTAATAGGTTTTAACTTACTTTTTTCTATAGCTACCTCAACCTTACTTTTTCCATTATGTAAACGCTTATAGTTGCATTCCTCACATAATTGTTTGGTTCGGTTAGCTATAAACCTAACCTTTCCACAATCCAAACAAATACCAAACTTATTAAATTTAGAAATCGCCATAGTTTTCTTTATGTGTTTTTATACGCATATTCACACAATTATCTATAATAGGAGAATATGACTTTTCAACCTCTTCAAATAAACTTTCACCTAATTTATTCCGTGTAGCAAATAACAACTCACAATCCTTTTTAAAAGGACATTCATTACACATAACGTCATCCGGATTATAAGGGTTGCTTCCATATTTTGCCTGACAAAAATTAGGCCCTGTTATACGGGACATACGATACCTCTCTTTACGTAAAATTTCTGCTGAAACAGGTTTATAAGTATCTGATTTTACAGGATTTTTCAAACTACGTTCTGTAACCCATTTATGAACATAAAATTTTATCCCATCGTCATATTCAGCCCATCTTCTCCATGCTTCTTTACCCATAAACCAGACAGGCATTGGCCGTAATTGGTGATCCTGATGAGCGTACACATAAAACTGAAATGTTAAAAATTCCCAGACAAAATCAACTCCACCCGTGGGTGGAATACTTTGTAAAAAAGAAATAACCGCATCACGATGTCGTGGTTTATCCATTTTTATCGTGCGCGGCATTTCTCTAGTTGCCTTTATTTGTAGGTATTCGTAAATTCTTAAAATTATATTTATGGATGTTTCGTAATCGTAAATCATAGCTAAATCCAACTTATAGCTATATCTACGCTTTCTGTAGTTGGATAGGTTATAGGTCTATATATCCGCCCAGTGGGATCCTTAGGATCAGGTTCACAAACATCATTAAATTGATGTCGAGCAGCTTCAATATCAACATGCCGACAAACCCATAAACCAACCTCATCTCCTGGATTTAAACGGCCTATTTCCAAAATGGTGTCCGCAGTCATTTCCACAAATTTTGCATGAAATGGTTTACCAAACACCGTTTCAACATTTTCCATAAACTTTTGATTATATTTATTTTTGCCGTTTAACACTCCAATAGCCATCTTATAGGAACAAATGGCATCCTCAGGAATAATTACATTCACCTTTACTTGTGCAACGGGTGTATCATAGTCATTTCGTAGTATGATGGCCCGATATTCATCCCTATTATTTTTCATAGTCATGACCGATAATTCATCAAATAAATTACCAAAGTCATCATTAACTACTTTAGTGCTAGATTTATAGCCTCCTAAAGACCTATCTGAATTAGGCTGTGGGCTGTCATACCCTACAGTTGTTGTGTAATATAAATTCATATTTTAAATCTTTTTAAACTCAGCTTGTACTGAATATAATGGTTCTAAAACCGTAAAAGTTTTTGTTTCGTGTCTTACAATTGGACCGGAATCTGTTGCAAAAGAAAATGCTGCAACAAACTGGTATCCTTCATTTTCTTTTATAGTCACATCCCAAGCTCCATTATTAAATACAATTTGTATAACCCCCGCTCCGCTAGGCTGAACCCCCCCAAATAGGATTACTACTGCTAACTTTTACTAAAAACTGCTCCGCAGTAGAGCCTCCATCTATAGGCTGAACCCCAAAAGATTCTGTACCGCCATTATTATCAACCACCTCAAAATCCCAATATTCGTCAAATTTAGCAGTAATAGTTACATTTTTATTTACACTGTATGAAAATGGATTAGCATCCGACAATAATTGCTCCCCATCATACCAGCCTAAAAACATATTATTACCAATCGATTTTGCGTATAGATTAACAGTAGTACCCCCTATAACTTCAATAGTGTCACTCGCTTTTCCTGCTGCTGAATCATTTATTCCTATACTGCCTTTAGTAGTATCCCCGGTTTCGGTATTTACTATAATAGTGTACTTATCTGGATTTGGATTTTCTTCTAAAGTTACAGGAAAAGTTTCATTTTTATTAGTGATAGTGTGACTACCACTTTGTGGATAAAAACCCGGTTTTGAAACAGACCATTCTACATTTAAACCAACTGCCCCACTAATAGTGGAAGTTTGTCTTCCATTCATCATTACTATTGCGTCGGAGGGCGTCGGCACAATAGTGAATGAAAAAACCTCTACAGCCCCACCTCCAAATCCATTCCAGTATGGACATAAATTTGTATCATATCTCTCATCCAAAACAGTAACAACATTCCCGGTCAAATCTCTTCTAACACGGCCAATATAAAATTCATTTTCGGCCCGGCTTGTAAAATCTGAAACCTTTTCTACCTGAAATTGAACTCTATTATAAGAGTAAAGACCTTGCAATTGACTATCAGTAAACCTACGACCCATTGGAACACTCCCCAAAATAACTACTCTTAACTGTTGTTCAGCCTGAAACGGATATCCACTGGATAGCACTAAATTATTATCATTAATAATATCAACAACTTGGTAAACTGAATTGTTTAAAGGTTCGGATCCATCATCTTTTATGAATCTGATAGCTGTAGCCACATTTGATTGACCCCTCACTAAATTAGCAAAGTTCACCGTACCAGAAAGATTGCCATTTGTATCAACCTGAACGTAACCGGGTTCAAAGTTTTCTTCCACACAAACTGCTTTTAAATAATACGTTTGATCATCAGCTGGAACACCTGAAAAATTTATTGTATCATTAACATAAAAAGCTTTCAGGTCTGAGGTTATAATGTAACCTCCTTTAATATCAACCCCTCCAACAGTTGTTGATTTTTCGGTAGTAAACGGTACCCCCGGAACACCACCGGGGGAAACTAAACCAAAGCTTGTTGAAAGGGACAACATTGCCCTGATCACATCAGCCTCAGCAGAAAACTGAATCATTCGATTCAATTCTTCTTTTTCTAAAAATGTATTTCTATGAATATTTATTTTACTCATTTTATTTAGTTTTAAATAGTTTCTACTGTCAACGGATTATCGCCTGCATCACCTGACATCGGTGTCACCTTCACCCAATCGGCATTAATATCATCTAATTTCCATTTAACCGAAGATGAAGCTATAAGGCCCATACTACCCCCAGCAGCGGGTAATGTAATTACATCAGGAGAAAAACTCAATGATCCAGCTATCTCGAAAACTGCCTGTACAATAATATCATGATCCCCCAAGAAATAATTAGTCGGATTTCGAGTATCTTCTGTTTTATCTGTAACAATTATATATTTTACAAAATTATAACCAGCATTAGGAGTGGCTGTAAAAGTTACTTCTGTGCGTGGAACCCACCCCTCACCTAAATGTTGGCCAGTGATTTTAACTTCACCCCATTCTGGCTGAATTATTTCCATTTCTACAAATAAAGGTAATTTCAAAGGAACTTCAATGGTGTAATCTTTATCCATTGTGAGTGAACCAGATTTTTCAACCCCTTTATATGATACCGTCCATTTAATCGGTGAATCTAATGGTAATTCAAACCGCACATATCCGTTATAATCTGTATAAGCCGTTACCCCTGTAGACAAAGTTACTGCGGCTCCATCTACCTTATCACCATTATCGACATTAGACACAATAAACGTCAAAATCCAAGATTTACGAGTAACCCAATCCAACCACGTGTATGATACAATATTTTTATAACTAACTAGATATCTCTTAATGAATTCTTCAATATCCTGTTTCGTTCGGGCTGATCTAATCTGAGCATACATTGCAATCACATTCTTTTGCCCTAAATATCCCTGACTAAACGGTAAATCTAACGGTTTCAAAACAATACCTGCTACTGATAAATCAGCAACGTTGCCATCTCTATTCTGTACAATATATGGAGCCATATAAGAAGCAAAAGCCCCATTATCAGAATAAAAGAATTTCAAAGGCCTACCGTTTTCAAAGTTCAAATATAAATCACGGTTTTCATCAGTGTCCTTATCTACATTGTAAATTATTCCACGAAGTTGATAATATACTCCAGGAACCTTGCAGGGGCTTTGATACCTTTCTCCTAAAAAGAAACTGTTTGTAACTTCAAGATCGGTAAGCCTAACCTGCTTTATTAAATTCATTGATGAATCATAACAATTTACCCCAAATTCTATATTTTGAGGTGGTTGTACTGATCCAACATCTCCAGCCTGATCAGCCTTTAACCAAACAGTTATTTCATAATCCAACCCTCGATACACCTCCATTACTTTTGTTGTATCGGCTTCTGATGAAATACCTACCCGGCCAGTTCCTCTGAATTTAAACACATAAATATCGTCCTGATACACTCTTTCAACATCTCCCAAAATAGGGTAGTCAGATAGATACCCCACACCAATAGTTGCAGCCTGCAACAAATTAGGGGGCAAATTTTCATCACCTTCAAGGTAAATCTCCCACGGATGTTTGGTTATAATCGTATTTGGAGTTGCCTCACCATCAGTAGGTAGACTTAATTCATCCTCTCCAAATGAAATAATTTCACCATAATTATCACCAGCATAATCCGGCCCAAAATCATACCCTTTTGAAACAGCATTCACGGTTTCTGTGCCATACCACGTTGGAGAGGACCAACCCATACACCACCCAACATTTTGAGGTGCTAAAACTCCAAAAATAAATTCATTGGGCTTGGTATACCCAACCAATCTGCGTAATTCCCCATCAACTACACCTCCAGTCTCAGTTATTGCCGGGGTGCCACGCTTACGAAATTGATCTAACCAATTTTTAAACAAATATTTCCTTTGATCAAGTGTTGTGATATTCTCATACACTAAACCCCACCCCTCAATAAACTCCTTCATCAATAACTCACTATTTTCAAGTTCCCTAAACTGACGGGCATAAATCACAATAAATGCAAAAAAATGAGTTATTGTAAAAAAGAAAGTGCCGTAATCATTTTCATTATTTCGGCTAACGTATAACGGCACGATACCGGGTTCAAATAGCTTTTCTAAAACATTTAAAGCCCAATCTAATACCTGTGGGTCATCGCTATTAAAAAACGTATTAAAAACTGACTTATCATAAATCATAGAATTCAACCCTACATCATAGGGGTCAACTTCTAATTTTCTAAAAAAAGCGACTTGACTTCTAAATGGGTCTGTTACATAATCTAAAACCAAATTAACCGCATCAGTCAATCTTCCAAGATTTTCTGATACAGCTGAATTCAAAGACTCCCAGTCTGTAAAGTTTGTACCACCATCAACTGAATAACGATACAAACTTTTACGTCCTTCACGAGCTGTTTTTAACACAGGTATCAACCCGGCAAGGGGTATGACTTGGGTGTGTATTCTATAGCCGTTACCAATTTGTGGAAATATTTTTCTTTCAATTTTTGCCATTTTAATTCCTATTTCTCTTTGCTTTATTACGGCTTACATTTATCCACTCGTTATACACAATATTCGATTCTGGGTTATGATTAATACACTTTATTTCATAACGCTTTGTGCCAAATCTAATGCCCAAAATCTTAAATTTAGGAACTTTGTATAACACGTGTGATAAACTGTCCCGAACACTTATTTTAAAGTCTACAACAGGCGGATTTCCAGTAAAATCTATATCTTGATCAACTATCCACCACTGTGTTGCCTTTTTCCATTCAAATTTACCGGGTGCGGTTTGAATCAATGTATCCCTGTATTCTATCTTAGTTTCAACAACTGTTTTTACAATTTCTTTTATTTGAGGTGGGCGAATTTTCAATTCTTCTATCATTTTCACATCTTCCTCACGTAATTTCTTAAGCTCTTTCACAGTAAGCTGTAATTCATGAATAGTAGCAACATCTTCACCATGCTTTGTCCTTTCATGCTCAATATCAGTTAAAAGAGCTTCTGTATTATTCTTTTCCCTCAAATACTTTTTTCGATTTTGTATCGAAGCACTAACTGAAAAATATAAGGCTAACCCCAAACATACAATCAAAATAATTTTCCAGTTTTTCTTTATAAACTCTTTCATTTTTCTTCAATATTTATCCAAATTTCTTCACCTGATTCGAAAGCCTTTTTAACCAAATTAGTGACAATGCTAGAAATAGCGAACTGATTTTTCAATTGTTCTTTACCGGGCACCCTTTCTCCAACTAATATACATCCCTCAGTATGACCCACATTACTACCTGCATGAATCAATATCCCTAAAAAATGCGGAACATTTTCTATTGATGGATAACTCTTACCAAATTTAGGTGAATATCTATATGTTACTTTATACCTACCAGCAGGTATACAGGTTTCACCATATTTTTTCTGTGGACAATTACACATTTTACCTTTAGGAGTATTGGGACACGATACGGGTAAATCACGCAAAGTATCCTCTAAAGTATCTGCTACTTTTACCCCATCAATAAACATTTTACCTAATGTTGCTCTGAATGAAAATTCATCCCTGATAACCTTTATTTCCATAATCATTTTCATTTAAAATTTCACCTTCTTCACAGTCTATCACTCTATTTATTTTACGTTTTGTTATTTTTCGAATAGCTTTAAAAACCGGATGTTCACTTATATCACCAGCATTCTCCAAAAAAGACCAGAATTCTGTGCCACACACAAACCCTGCTACCATATTAGGTAATTTCAAGTCTACAAAATCAAAAATTTTTGTATCTAAATAATGTGATAAAGACACAGCAATTAAAGAAAATGCCAATTTATAAATTGTATTCCATGCTTTTGCACTTTCAAAAAACCACCGGGTTTTTCTTCTTTTAGCTCTCTTATAGGAAGCGATACACCCCACTATAAAATCAATGCCTATGAAAATAAAAACCCCCAACAGCATATCCTGTATAGGGGCAAAAGAACCCCAAAAGGCGGCACCAACCCCTGAAAGCCATTGCAAGTTAAAATTTCTCACTTCCATTATCATAATAAAACCGTATATTTACAAATTTTTATGGTGTAAATATACGGTAAAAAATTAGGTTATTAAATTCTAATTTGCCGGGTAAAATACAGGTGAAAATTCCTTTGATAAATCAAACAACACTGATCCGTTTAAATCACGCATAATAAATTTCTTTATTCGGGGCAACATATAAACTGGAACTGCTTCATCATGCTTTGGGTAAAAATCTTCATCTGATACATACTGCACACCTTCAGTATGCTTTACAATATCAAGCAAATTATCCCACTCAACATTTGCACCAGCCTCCCAAAATCTAAAGTCTAAATATTTAGTCAAACCTACCTGAATATTTTTTCGAACGGTAGCCACATCATAGCCGGGTTCTATTTCACATCTGAAATCAACTCCAGTTTCTCCACCTACTTCATACCAAGAAGCATTTTCAAATTTAATACCCATCAACCTTCCTGACACAATCATGTCACCTATCCCAAAATATGGAGTTGCACCATTTAATAAAACTTGTAATTCCTGTGTAGTAAATTCCTGTCCATTTTGGGTGGCAATTTGAACATGTATGAATGAATCTTCCATCACACCCACAAACATAATTTTTAGAACACGATCATCTATATTCTGCAAAACCTGCGTAAGTTTTTCCAAAGTTCCTTCTGCATAAATATTCTGATGATTCAGTATACGCCTACGAAACATTTCATCATCTTCTTCATCACGACCCCCTACAGCATAATATTCATTCGTACATTCTTTATGTCCTTGAGGTACAGGAGTGACAGTTACAATACTATTTGCATCAACGTTTGTGAATTCTCCTATTGATTCGCTCCTCACTTTCACATATCCATAACCTGATTCTCCGATGGTAAATGTTTTTTCAATTTGAAACCGAACACCGTTTGTACTTACAAATGTATTAATACCTGCTGTGTAAGTAGTATTAGGATTACCATATACTCGTATGTAAGTGGAACTACCTAAAGCCCCTTTTCTTGGAGTAACCCCAAATAAAGAAGCAGCCCTATCTAAATAATCTCCGCTAGCTTCTTCTGGAAAAATTTGAGCAGAAACAATTGCTACATCTTTCAAAGCCTTTTGAGCTACTTTAGCTGTACCAAACGCTGCTGCATTTAAAACCGAATTATCAGTAATATCGGTTACTTTATCTGTTTTATTTAAAAACGTTTCTATCCATAAATTTTTCAGAAACGAAATTGTATTGTTTACTTTAGTAATCATAGTTGTATGTTTGTTACAAGAAAATTATTTGTTACTGTCTTAGCATTTATTTTTATAAATAAATTATCTTCTTCCCTGAAAAGATCGATTAAATTAACTTCAACCCACCGGGCATCTCTGCTGAACATATTCAGCAAATCCCTAAAAATAGTAGGATACTGTAAAGCATTAGCGGAACTACCAATCATATCATTAGGAAGCCCATATTCAGGAAATTCAGGAATACACCCCTTTAAAGAACTGATAATCGTGTTATAAGCTTGTGCAATTGCTGCCTCATATTCTACCGTCGCTAAATCATTATTTTCAAAACGAAAATTAACGTCAATATCTTTACCCAAAATATTTTTAGTTGATAAATTATCTACAATATTAGGAATATCAAAATTCCCTTCATTTCGAATGTTTATTTTAAACATCCCACCACCATTATTTGCCGAATAATCTTCTTCTTCAACATAATTATTCTTAGCAACATCAAACCAATCATCCTGTGGAGCATTCGATCCTAATTCTTGCACCACTGATTCAAACGTTTCACGGGTTTTCAATACCCGATCTACAACTACATTACTACCATATCTACCAATAATGGCAGATCGAAGCCAACGTGAAGAATTATTAATCGTCCAAAGCTTTGTTTGACATTCAGTGAAATAATCTAGAATTTCCCACGCATCTATAGTATTAAAACCATTTGCTTTCAACTCAAATAAAGGTTCTATTTCCCTCGTTTGTTTCATTAGACTATCAAGCCTACCAAAAGAATCCTCTACGTTAACATTTTGCCCGGTATAGTAACTTACTATTATTGGATAGTAAGAATTACAAAACAACACAAAAGATTCAAAAAATTCCTTTATATTGTAACCTGTCACGTTCTTAAATGTATTTAAGGCTGCATTCATAATATTGATCTTGTTACTTTTGTTGCTAACTCATTTACACCTGTTTGCACCGCCGAAGATACAAGCGTATTTAAAGATGATGTTTGTGCTGATATCCTTCTAGAAACAGCTTCCATAGGAGCTAACGCAATCATTGTCAGATTATAATTCCATATCATGTTTCGAGCCAAATCCTGTGTATATTGCACACCACTTGGGGGAATAACAACCAAAAAACTTTCACCTAATGCCATATTATAAAAATACAGCCTCAAAGGCTTGCCATTCTTACCTAGCCCAACACTTTTACTCGCAATTGCTTTCAAAATCTTTAACACTCCATAACCAGTTTTAACCCCCACATCAAATTCTGAAAAGGAAAGTGTAGTTGATTTACCACTGATAGAAAACAAATCGTATTTTCCAGCTGTTGTACTAAAAGCCGCTCCTTGAACTGGGTTGGCAACGTTCAGCAAAATTTTAAAATTTCTACCAAAAGAACCCTTTATGTTTATTTCCTGAGGAGTAAATGAAGGGCTTGTTAAAACTGTAATTCCAGATAAAGACTTTTTTACATTTGTACGGGTCGGTTCGGTTTTTGTGATAGAATCAGGCATCACTGGAAAAGCCAAATAATCAATCACGTGATCTTCGCTATCAGTAAGCTCTAAGGCACACATATATAACTCAAAATCATTGGGAAACATCGCACTTAATGCCTGTGTCCCAATGGTTTTTTCTATACCCTTCATCTTATTTAAAACTGAACTCAAAGCCATAATTTCTATTATTATATTTGATACAAATGTAAAACTTTTTTAGGAGATTTTACCGGGGGCAGTAGTTTGCCCTGTTTGTGCTGTTGCGCTTCCGGTGGTTGAAACCGGAATCCCTGCATTTACTTCTCCAGTTTTAACAAAGGTGTCTATCGCATCTGCTAATTCATTCGCAAATATGCTGTCGTCTATTTCTGTTTCGGCCCTCATTCGGGTCATTAAATTTAAAATAGCAGATGCCAAACCTGCTTTATCTAATGCCATAATGTTTATTTATTAAAAAATTGTGATAAAAGACTTTCTAATTCTGTGGTTTTTGCAATAGTGGGAGGTAATGGAGTACCACTTGGCCCTACAGCAGTTGAAACAGTAAGTGTTTTAATTGCGTCTACTATTTTGGTTAATAAATCTTTTAATCCTGTACCCGGGTTATTCATAGATACCTTATCGCCCTCAATTTCAAGTGAAGAACTACCCTGCATAATAGATGCCTTACCATCTTTTAATTCAACCTGTGAATCTTGAAATTTAAACAAAGCCTTTTCAGCATCAACCGTATTTTCATACAAAACATCTCCAAGTTTAACAGTAGTCACAACACCATCCGTCGTTACAACCGTTTTAACGACGTTTTTATCATCACCCTCACCATAACTAGCTTCAAAAGTAGAAGTATCCTTATCTAGGCTAAAACCGGACTCATTTTCGGTATCAGGGTCAATTATTTTAGCTTTTAATTTTTTAAAAGCTTCAACTTCGACATTTTCATTTGCCGATATTTTTACATTTCCGGAAGAAACAAGTTCTAAAACAGAATTTTCATCACCTTCAGAAATAATTTTTATATACCCGGCGGGAACCCCTTTTACACTAATAAAAAGATTACCCTCTTTTGCACTTCCGGTGATGGTCAACATACCATCACCCCATCTACGATTCACCACAAATTCCTCATCATCACGTATATCGGTATCCCGTTCTTCATTAATAGTCCCAACTATTAGGGGCTGAGTTTGAAAGGGCTGAGCCACCCAAATAACACCCATCCCCTTTTCACCTACATTTTGCGGAAACTTTACATTCTGTATAGCTTCGTTAGTGATATAGCAATCAAGCATAAAGTTACCACTAGAATCATCTACAATAGCTATTCTAGATTGCCTGAAACAAGTTTCAACAAATTCATCACGATCAACCCCCTCTGGGATAATAACATAACCAAATCCAACTGCCTGTTGTGCTGCTGAATTTTTCTTCAAAGGGGATACCCCCGGTTTACCAATTCTTTTAATCCTCAAACTTGGCATCTTCCTGAAATTTTTGTCTGTTTACAAAATACCTGAAAACGGAAGTATTTAACCCATTTCCATTTTTAAAAGAAGTTACTGTATTATTCTCACTAGAAGTCAAACTTCGCACCTGTACTCCGGTATTATTTGAACGGCCCCGCTCAGCAATTTCCTTTTTCAACCCCTCCAAATTAACAATATTGAAATAAGAATTTTCACCATCAATCAAATCGACCAGCATTCCACGCTCGACAGTTACTATGGTAGTACGGTCTACAGCTTCATTACCAAAGGTAGCAGTATTAGTTACTGCTGTAACATAAAATAACTCGTTTGTCGCTTCTAAAAAGATAAAAGTTCCCACCTTTATGCGCCTATCACCATTTATAGTAATAGTACCCTTACGAGTAAAAGGCAGATAAGCACTAGTTTCAATCACAAACAATAAATCATTCACTAAAGCCTGTGAAAGAGTATTTAGATTCTGTGAACCGTTACGGCCCATAAAACTCTTCTCAGAGATATAAATATCATTAGTTATACAGCGTTTATTTCCATATAATTCACAATATTCATTGAAAAATATAATAGGAACAAAAGCTAACGATGAAAATTGTGAATTTCCCATCATAGCATTCTGAGGCATGATGCGATACCATGCATACACTCTATCATCATATTGAAGTGACAAGGAAAGTAAATCCTGTGAGGCTATCGTGATATAACTTTCTGAATTGATTACATCTTTCACTGCTTTACCTGTAAACGGTGGTTGACGAACAATTAAATCAAATTCATTCATATACGTGTCACCCCAAAATTCCACAAACGGCTCCTGACAAACTTTATTAAAAAAGTCTAGCAATGTCCCTTCCGGATTTACCAATGAACGATCAACAATTCTTCTATCTTCAAGTGCTTCATCAACAAATACGCGCACCATCTGCCATATTCCTTTTACCTTATTATCTTTTTGCTTGTACTTGTCATCTCCTGTTTCAACGGGTAATTTTTCAGTTATTTTTGCACACGATGCAAATAAACTATCATCTACAATTCCAATACTTGATAACTGATTGATAACAAACCAAATCACATTGGCAATACGCTGAAAAGAATATGCAAAATAGTAATCATAGGCTCCAGTTATCATATTCCGCTTAAACCAAGCTGATTCCGGGTCTCCTCCATAAAACCACTGGTCAGGGCTACCCTCAACAAACTTTAATGGAATAAAATAGCTGCCATCTTCAACAAATAATTTCGTATAGTCGCGACCCTCTATTTGTATAGAATAATTGTTTATATTTGAACTATAATCTACACGAACTGAATCTACCAAACCCAACATATCCCATATTAATGGGATATCCTTAGTTTCACCTGTTTTTTCATCGGTAACAGTATTTACTGTACCAAGATCAGAAACAGGTACCTCATAAGTCTTATTATTAGTAGGAGCTAATGCCATGTCAGCGTAACGCTCCATTTTTAATTGTTCAAATCTAATAAAAATTAAATCATTATTCTGAACGAATTTTGAAAACCAATCCTGATTTAATTTTCTCTCCTGATTCATCAAACTCTCCTGATTCACAAATTCATTCCCATAAGAATCTACCTGTAATGTAGAAGTATAAGATACTTCAATTGAAAAACTACCAGCAGATTTATCTTTACTAGTCGAACAATTAACTACCCAAGGACTAATGTCAAACATTTTTCCTAAAGCTCTAACATAAACCCATATACGAATATTTAAGGCCTTTACCTGAGCAGATAAAGCCCCGATTATTCCTGTATTACCTTTTACTGAAAGGTAAGTTGATTCAGCAATAGCATCAAAAGGTACATATCCGGAATCTTTTAATAATGCCTGCTGAACTTCTGTCCAAAAAGCGTTAAATTCTGTTTGTTCTAAAAATATATCAGAACCCAAAATTTTTTGCATTTCTGCAGTTATAGAATCGTTAGGCAAATAAACTGTTGTCCCCGGTTTTATATAAGGTACCTCATTATTTTCAATTTCATTTGCGTGAAGCTTTTTTTCCTTTGGAGTATAAAGATCAACAATACGTTTAGAGTTCTTAATCCCTCCTTCTTCAATATTTAGAAACTGTTCAGTAGATAGGTCATATATTAGTTTTTTCTCCAATAAAAAAGACATGAACTGCTCCATCATTAATGGAGCATAATTACCGTCACGACCTTTAAAATCAAATCTTGTATTTTTTGCAGTAGCCATATTATTGTCCAATTATATTCAATGGATTATATAAAAACCTTCTGAGTAATTCATTTATTTCTGTTAAGCTATCACTTGAACTTTTAGTCCATTGAAGCATTTGCACTTCTCTATCTGTTCGTTCTTTGTTATCGACTACTTTTTCAAATTCACCTATTGTTTTACCCAATTTATCTGCAATTGCCGTCAAGCCTTCAACGGTTTTCTTTGTTGATTCATTGGCTGTATCACCTCTTTGCGGGCCTGTTATTTGTTCGGCTCTTTCTTTGTTATAACCATCTGTTACAACCTGAATACTCCGAAGTAATTGTTCTCCACTGGCATTTGCATTTTTACCAGTAGTAAGTGATCTTATATCAGACCATGTTAAGTCAGGATAAACAGCTTTCAACACATTTCGAAACATTTCCCCGCCTCCTGTCATTCTTTTAAGCATGTCAAAAAATTCAGGTGCAAGCTTCCCACCGTTCTGCATTTCATCAATGTCAGCCCACAAATCGGACAAAGAACCATTAGGGTTAAGTTGTCTAGCTGTTCTAAGCAGAAGAGCCTGTGTAACATCATCCTGACTAATATTTCCACCGCCTAAACTTGTCACAACCCGATCAAGCCTCTGACCCTCAAACCCGCGTGCTCTTAAACTTGCAATAGTTTGTGTAACAGCTGCGGTGTTTACCGCCCCGGTTCTTTCAAGAATTTGACTGGATGTCCGATTAAATTGTCCTAAATACTCCTGAATCGTACCAACTACCTCAGCATTCGTTTTACCTAAATTTCTTAAAGTAGTTTCAAATGTTCGAATTACAGCGTAGGAACTTCCAGTTTCATACTTCTGATCAGAACCAAACCGAACCGTTCTTTGAAGAACTTCCTGCTGATCAGCTCCAATGCCCAAAATATGCCCAGCCAACATCAACTGATTCAAACGATAGTCGCTAGATTGAGCAGGTCTACCACCAGCAGCCAAAATCAAATCATTCTGACGTTGTGTAAACTGGCTCATATCTAGTCCTAAAGCCTTCCCATACCAATTATTATTATAGGCAGTATCCCCATCTATTTCTTTATAATCTTCTGGTTTTTTCGTAGACTTTTCACCTGTCCTTCGGTTTGTGTATATAGTCATGGCAGGCTTATACATAGGGGTGCCATGATCATTAACATCAATTCTTGCAGGTATCGTTTCTACACTATAATCAGGATTTAATATTTCCACGCCAGAACCATTTATGGCGTTTACCATTTCATTGTGGAATGTAGAACCCCGTATTACAGCCCGCTGAGAACCAGCATCTTCAAATTGTTGGGCAGCTTTTCTATCGGCTTCAAGAACCTGTGCAATATCTTTACCAACAAAAGGTAACCAATTCCAACGTAAATTTTCTCGTTGAAAACGGTTTTCAGCAGTATATTCCTGAGCATACATACTGGAAAATCTACCCGCCAACATACCAACCGCACCCAAAATTAAACCTGGAATTCCCAACTTACCCAATAAACCCGAAACACTTGTAGGGATAGAAAATTCTCTGGCACCACTCCCACCAATTGCCCCCCCATTTCGTGGAACAGGGGGAACATTTGGCACATTTCCACCTCCATCTGAACCTGCACCATTATCACCAGTAGGCAATACACCATTAGTTTGATTTCGGCTATCCTGTTCAAGGATTTCAGCTATACGGGTAACTTGGGTGAAAATTCTATCTAGCAGTGTAATATTACGATTATTAAGACCAACCATGTCTAAATTCCGTAAATTTTCACCAGGAGTACGGCCATCCATATATCGACCTGTGGTCGGATTTATTATCCTGCTACCAGTATTAAAATCACTTCCAAAATGATCGGGATTCAACAAATTATTTCTTTCTTTTAGAAGATCAATCTGGCGTTGTATTGAAACAATTGTTTCATCAGCCAAATTTTTAAACTTCCCTTCCATTTTTGTCAGGTCATCCCATAAAAATTGTGCCCCCTGACGTAATTCTTGTAGAGGGGATGAATCAGCTGTTACCCGTATTCTTTTATCCTCTGCCATTTTCTTGTTTCTTTAGCATTTTTTCAATTTCGGCCTGAGCTTCGTCAATAAAGCTTTCAGCAGTAATCTCTCCTTTCAAAAATTCCCCAATACCCGGTATATATTTGTCTTCCTTTTCTTTTTCCCTTGTTTTAAAGAAAAGTTTATCTTCTTCAAACTCCAACAACTGATCAATAAAAGAAGATTCCCGATGGGCAGGTGACATGAATGCAACACCGTGTTTCATTCTCCACCATTTATCCAACGGGAACCGACTATTCCAGTTGATGACGCATTGTACCAACTCGGAACGTTTCATCTCAATTCTGCTCTAATGCATTATCTTCACTTTTCAGTAATTCATCGATTTCTTTGAAAAATGGTGCGACTACTTTATAAAAAGCATCCCGAATTTCACAATAATCTCTAATATCGAGTTCATTAAAGTTCTTTACTTTCAAATCTTTAATAAGCTCCGGACACAAAACTACCAAAGTAGCTTCAATGTCAATCATATCTAAAGCATGTTGAGCAGCTTTAGATACACTCATCACCAAAGCATTATAATACCCATTTGATAAATTTTGCTTAATTGCTTCAATGCGGTAATACTGTCCTACATTAGGAAACTTAATGCTGTAAGTATGTCCCTTAATTACTAATTCTACTTCGTCTTTTATCATTGTCGTTTGTCTTTAAAAAGGTATGGCGGTTATCCCGCCATACTAATTGGTTCCAAATAAATTCCGTTGATGTCAATACCTGAAATTCCTCCCTCCTGTACCTGAAACGATTGACTATTCAACAAACACCTCTGTAGTCTTGCAATGGTTTCTCCGGTATTATCAACCTCAGTAACCAGTTTTGACTGTGCATCTTCCGATACCACAGATTTTGCATAAACTGTAATATCAAAAGCAATATCACCAAGAACTAAGCTATTCTTGATTTCAGCGATACTCCCAAATTTCTTCAACATCTTACGCATGATAGGCGTTTCAAAAGAAAGAAAATACTGAGAAACAGACCACTGACAAGTATACGCTACCGCAGGAGCTTCCTGATAGGTTAAACTACCCAAACCCTGCACATTTGCCCGGTTAACGTTTTCAGAAAAATTCAAATTACGGCAATAGCCAGCAATTTCATTATCTATCTTAATAAACGCTTTAGCCGCGGTAAAAACTTTTCCTCTAGCCATATCTATTTATTTTAATTACGTAATAAAAATCCGGTAAAAAATACTTTGGTAACCTCATTGTTTACAACAACTTCATAAGTTACTTTATAGTAATCGTCTACCTTAGTCGCTACTACATTTTGAAACCGTGTAATCAAATTATCTTGATTTTCAGTTGCAACTCTTTGTTGTAAGAAATTGATTGTCCACGTTTCCAATGCTCCTTTAGACAGAGTATTGATATTCACTCCGTTTTCATCCCCCATAAGGTCAATTTCGGCATTCACAACACATTCTTTATTTAACTGTGCCAAGATACGCATAAATTGCAAACTGAAAGAATCACCCCTTTTATTGAAAAGAAGTTGATTATCTTGCAATGTTGTCACTGCCTGCAAAATTACAAACCGTCTCAAATATGGATTCGGATACACTATAATCAAACCCGCTTTAACGGCTTTTTCCATCTCTTTTTCGCTCGGTATATGTTGTAATTTGTCACCGCCAATAGTTTTGTTTGTCGCGGGCACATAAGGCGGTTTGCCGGACACTCTACCGATTACCTGACACAAATTATAAAATACTCCCCACCAACGCACCTTTGTAGCTACTAAATCACTGGCAGTACCAATACCACCATGCACACATGCAACCCAAGCACTATTGAAAGAGCGGGCCATAGCCAAAGAATCATCATATTTTTCTTTGTTAGGATAAGCACCTACAAAGACAAATTTGTCAAACTTGGCCTGATTATTTCTATGTGAAATAACTTTCAAATTAATTGAACCTGCTCCGTTTTCACCTATCTGATCAGTAAATACAATGTTATAATCCAAATCTTGAATTTGATTTAAAACATCATCGATGTCGGTAGATTTGTAATCTTCTGTGGCCCCTATAGCTACTTTATATCCGGCATTATCAGTAAGGTCGTCCGAATCAACAGTTCCGTCACCTTTTATTTCAGTGCTTGCGTCTAAAATAAATCTGGCTCCAAAATTATCATCGGTTTCACACCATTGTACTAACTCGGCTAAATTAGTGCATTCAGGAGACTGACAAATCAAAATAGGATCAGATTGTGCGACTGTCAACTCATCGAAAGACATTACAACACCAGTCACCGGATCAGTCCATTCACCTGTATATGTTCCTCTCCAAAACTGCATCACAAATGCATTCGGATCATCAGTACCGGGTATTACTGTAAAAGCATATCCAAATTTCAAATATTCCCCATCTAAAACACCGTTAGCGTTTAACCCCTCATCTATCGTCTTAATAACGATGTTACCTCCATTTGCTCCCCCACCAGTAGGTGCAAAAGTCATTGTTGCTGGGGTAGTAGTACAAGCACGTACATACAAAAGATTGCTAATACCAACCGCATCTGGATTATAAGGGTCCGGGGTAAAAAGAGCCTCAGCAGCTTTCCAAAATAACCCTCCTTTTACAAATTCCCTAAAAGAAGGTAAATCAGTAAAAGAATATACAGCATCCAACCCCTGTTTTCCTGCTCCATTTATACCAGAACCTCCACCAAACCCAGCTCCATAAACCCCCGTGTCAATAAGCAATACCGTCCCATAATCTAAATTACGGGTAGCACTGTTATCACCGGAAGTTATTGTGGAATAAATGCCGGGTAGAGTTCTCATTTTTCCATTAAAATAGACACTCGTTGCCATGTTTAAAATATTTAATTTTTAAATAAACTTTCTTTATTCAGGGAATAAAATTAATAAAAAACAGTCATTTTAAAATTTAATGAATCTCAATTCTTTATAAGAATTAAGGAAGTGGGGATTTCTCCCCACTAACCTAACTTAAACTCCAGTTAATATTACTCTTGACAGTAAAGCTCTTAGTTTCGCCACCTGAACCAAAAGACAAATTAGTTGGAGTGACATCGATATACAGAATCTTAGCTGTTAAAGTCACTGCACCTGTACAAGTAAATGTGTGAGAAAGGTCTGAACTTACTTTCGTTGATCCATTATACCAACCGTCAAACTTATCTCCACTATTACTTAATGTACATTCAACTGTAACAGAAGCCCCGTAATTGTAAGTACCACCACCGCTAACAGTACCTCTTCCAGCACTTGTACTATCCAAAGCTACACCAATAGAATAACTTCTTAAAGTTCTAGTACCTTTCGCAGTAAATGTCCGGTTGGCTTGTACATTTGTCGGTACAATAGTGGCAGCACTTTGTATCTTATTAGCACCCTCATACCAACCGTCAAAACTGTAGGTGTATTGAGCCGTAGTAGCCATAACAGTAGCCGTAGAACCTGCACCATTTGAACCGTAATTAACATTTTCTGATGCTCTAGACACTGTTGAAATGTAATCCCCAGCAACATAAGTAATTGTATACTGTCTCAAAGTTCTGGTACATTTGGCGGTCAACGTCATATTAGCCGTTACTCCAGTAGGAGCATAAGTGGCTGCTGATGTAAGTTTACTAGCCCCATTATACCAACCATCAACTGCATAACTATACTGAGCCGTAGTAGCTAAAGGAGTTATAGTTGATCCCGCAGCATTCCCACCATAAGCAACTCTTTCAGAAGTCCTGCTTAAACTTCCTACATAATCTCCAGCACTATACGTTACAGTAAAATAACGTCTAGTAAATCTAGCATATACCGTTTGACTTCCAGTTACAGTGAACGAATATGAAGCCGAAGAACTCAGTAATGAACCTCCTGAAGGACCAGCAGAGAACCATCCATCAAACTGATAACCTGTGGCAGGAGTAGCTGTTACTGTAGTAGAACTACCATGACTTACAGTGCCACCACCTGATACAGTACCACCAGTTGTTCCAGCAGTATAATTACCAGTACCGTCTGTGGTACGATAATATGCACTAGGTGTAACAGTATAAGAATTTAATGTGGCCTGAGCCGTTAATGTCATATTGGCCGTTACTCCAGTAGGAGCGTAAGTCAACGAAGTTGAAACTCTAGTCGATCCATTATACCAACCGCTGAATGTATAACCAGTTGTAACTGTAGCAGTACATCCTAAAGCATTTCCATTGTAAATAACAGATTCAGACGTTCTACTGATCGTTGCAACACCTGTGCCCTTAACATAAGACACCGTATAGTAATTATCCGTGTATTCTGCGGTATAAGACGCATTACCTGTTACCGTAATTTTACGTGAAGCAGTCGTAACTCCATCAGACCATTTAGAGAACGTTTTACCCGTTATCGTGTTAGCCGTTAATGTTACTTCAGTTCCATAGTTATAAGTACCGCTTCCACTACCATTTGTTACCGTAATAGTATAACGGTTAATTGTAGCAGTTCCACGTGCTTCAAATGTTCTAGCAGCTGTAATATTACTTACAGACAATGCTAAAGCGGTAGAAATTTGTGTAGAACCTTCATACCAGCCAGCAAATGAATATGTGTACTGTGCAGTATTAGCCGGAAGAGCAGCCGTACATGTAGCAGTTCCTCCATAAGTTACTGTTTCACTTGTCTTAGTTATCGATGCAATATTTGCGTTCTTAGTATAGGATACAGTGTAACTCAGTTTTTCAAAATGAGCTGTAATATTTCTACCCTGATACCAAGCAAAACTTTGAGGATTAGTGGTGGATGTTTGTGTTTCATCACCAGTTGGAGCACTAGGTGAAGCATAAGTCCATTTAACAAACTTATACCCAGTAGCCGGAACAGCTGTTAACGGATTTTCAGTAGCTTCTTGGAATGAAGCTGAACCATTTGTAACAGTACCACCGCCTGTCGGACTTACTTTCACATTCATTGTCACCATCTTAGCCGCAAACTTCGCAACCAACGCATGATTAGCTGTTATGTTAGACAATGCATAAGATAAACTAGTGCTGACCCGGGTTGCTCCTTCATACCATCCATCAAACTGATAACCTGTTTTAACGGTAGCTGTGACGGTTGCACTACCACCATAATTTACGGTTTGTGTTGCCGGAGAAACAGTTCCCTGATTAGTATTATCACTGGTAGCTGTAATAGTGAATGTCTTAATGGTCGCCTTCGCGGTAAGCGTCATATTACTTGTTACATTAGTCGGACCATATTTCAAAGCCGTACTAACACGTGTCGCACCATTATACCAACCATCGAAATTATAACCTGTAGCAAGTGTTGCAGTAGAACCCGCAGCATTTGAACCATGTGAAACAGTTTCACTGGTTGGAGTAACAGAAGCTACCCCGGTTTCTTTTGTATATGTAACTACATAAGTATTTAAACCGAATGATGCTGCATACGTTGCATTTGCTGTAATATTCGTTAATGACAAAGTTGCTGTCTTAGTACCATCACTCCACCCACTAAATGTATACCCGGTGCTTGCTGTTGCAGTAGATGAAGCCGATCCACCATATTCTACCCGGGCTGATGTAGGATTAACCGAACCACCCGTTCCGGCGGAGAAGGTTATTGTATACCACAACCTCTGGAATCTAGCAACCAAATTTCTTGGACCAGTAACCGTGAATGTATAAGAAGCTGCGTCACTAACTTTAGTTATTCCCTCATACCATCCTGCAAAACTATATCCTGTAGTAGGAGCTGCAACAACGGTTGCCTGAGAGCCATGTGTTTTTGTACCACCTCCAGAAGTAGTACCGCCTGTATTACCACTCACCCAATCACCACTTTCCGCAACACGGTATTGATTAGCCGTAGTAATTGAATAAGTTTTCAACTGAAAATTAGCCGTTAATGCCACGGCTCCATCAATAGTCCATGTTGCCGGGTTAGTTGTTACCGGAGTAGTAACTCCATTTCTTACCCAGTTAATAAAATCATACCCGGTAGCAGGAGTTGCTGTGGTGGCAACTGATGACCCATAGTCATAAGTTCCGGCCCCTGTAGCTGTTCCTCCTCCGGTTGGAGCTATTGTGATAGATAACGGGTATCTATTTAAAGTCCGTTTACCTGTAGCAATAAAATTCCTATCGCTTGTGATATTCTCAACAACCAAACTTAAATCAGAACTGATTAGCTGTGAGCCAGTATACCAACCGTCAAAACTGTAGGTGTATTGTACTGTATTATCCGGTAATACTGCCGTATTAGTGGCATTTTTACCATAAATAACAACTTCCGAATTCTTAGCAATACTTTGTACAAACTCATTTTTAGAATAAGTAATATTCCATTCAGACGGAGCCTGACTTACATTCACTACTTGACTGGGTGTGGTTGAATTTGATGTTTTAATCTCAAATTTTCCACTTTTAGTACCTATTGTATTTTTAGGTACAGTTACCACAATACTAAATGTGAATTCAGCTGATGCACCGGGGTCCCCCTGTATAGGAGAATTTACAGCTGCACTAAGTGATCCATTAATAGTGTAACTATTAGGAACCACAAACTCTATTTCACTACCTGTGGCAGTTTGAAAAATAAGAGTTTGTGCATTACTTTTACCTGAAATAGTAATCTTACTTTCTGTAAAAGGGCATGAAAAAGATAAACTGTCTAAAGTAACATATTCGGAGGTTGGCTTCTGATTTACTTGGTATGACTTTCCTGAATTTAATCCAGGAACAACGGCTGTCACAGTAGTTGAACGTTGCACCCTTCCTTTGTGAGGAGTACCTGAATTCTGTACTGTGGCATTGCCTTCACCCGACATCGGGTAAACTGTTAACCAATCCGCTTTTGCCATATTTTTAACTTAAACTCCATTCAACATTAGAAGTGATTCCAAACGTTTTTGTTTCCTCTTCTGATCCAAAACTAAGAGCATCGGGATCAACATCAATGAAATTAATTTTTGCTGTCAAACTTACCGAAGCCGTAACGGTAAAACTATAGGTAGCATTTTCGCTAACCTTAGAAGAACCATTATACCAACCGTTAAACACATCTCCTTCTTTAAGAAGGTTACATTTGGCAATCACTTCATCTCCAACATTCACTTCTGCTGTGGCTGTAGAACCTGCCACTCCAGAATTGATTTGAACCGTTCCTCTGCTTGTAACATCGGAATTGACAGCCAAAGAAATTTGAAATGAACCTTTTGCAATACTCCTCAACAGAACATAATCTATATCGTCATATTCAGTTAAAGAAGATTCATCGAATTTTCCTGTAGCTATCAAATCTTTCTTACGCACGTAATGCGTTGGAGGCACCCCAATATCACCGGGGGTTATTCCAACAACATCCGCTGCTTCCTGTGCTGTTGCGTATGCATAATTCATATTATTCATCAGCTTTACCAGCGTCAGCTGTACATTCTACAAACTTAGTAAACACAATATTTCCAGTCACAGTATTGATTTTATCAATAATTTGTTGACCTGTTATTTTACTTAAAATATCATCACCGGAAATATTTTCCAAAATAGAAGATGGATCTTCCTGCTGAGATTGAAAAGCTGTTAAAAGCTCATCAATTTTCGCTCCTGTAAATTTCGATTTATACGCCATAATTATAAAATTAAGTTATCACTCTTTCAATACTCCAAAAATTTCACCAGAATTATCCTGCATGGCTTCGTCACTATCAGCAGGTATAAATTCCTCTCTAAGTCCTAACTGAATAATTGTAAACGTGGCTTCCTGAATTACCGTACCTTCTGTTGTTCTGCCAGTTACAACTACATTTCTATCCAAATCATCATTTACCGATGATACAAAAGGAGCCACTGATGAATATACAACAGCGGCTCCAGTTTTTGTTTTGATTTTTCTGTTTTTTTTCGGCATATACTCCTATGACAATGTCCAGGCAGTGTTTGAAATGATTTGATTGGTAACAGCAGCACCAGAAGCTTCCAGTGTAATTGTTCCCTCTGAAAATTCAAAACTAGGATCGCCCGCAGACTGTTTAATTGAAATTTGAGCCGTTTGACCTCCGGTCGTAGATACTTTCAAAGCAGCTGTCAACTCGTTAATGGTTATATTAGCTGGAATATTTGTGAAAGTAATACTAAATGTGAATTCAGCTGATGCACCGGGGTCCCCAGTAATGGGCTGACCATTCGTAGTTTGTGCTCCTCCTGCATCATATTTTTCAGGAAGTGTTAATACTAATCCTCCTTCAACAACTCCAGAAGTTTCACCGTCATCCGTCAAATCTAACAACTCAAAAGTTAAAGCTGTAGAATTTGATTTACCAGTAATAGTCAATGTTCCACCAGTTTTCGCAACTGACGTTTCCGCTCCATCGTCAAATGAAACAAATTCAGGTTTAGCTTTTTGTACAACCTGATATGTCTTATTTGGAGATACACCTGTCGCAACACCAGTGACCGTTGTAGTACGTTGTTCACGTCCTGTGTGAACCTCACCAGTATTAGTGATAGTTGCATTACCCTGACCTGACATCGGAGATACCGTTAACCATGCAGATTTTGCCATATTTTTTTTTTTAATTAATAATTTTTGTTCATCTCACAAAACAAATTTACAAAAATGCAATTTGTTTATAAAATTCTTACTCCAACCTCCACTTTACCTTTGAATTAATTTCCTGCTCTGCCTGATTGGTCAATTCATCCAACCATAAATAAGATGAACCAAAAGAAAATAATTCTTCGCCTTCCAAAGCTAACACCCAATCAGTATTTGAAAATACTGTATTTTCAACTACACCTGCACCCGGCTCTAACCACAAATAAGGATGAGCAAAAACAAAATATTTTTCAGGAGAGGGGGGTGTCCAATTAGGGTCAGTTCCTACTGGAATAGCATCTTCAATAATAAAGCTCCTAATTAATTCAGGCCGAATTATCGAAGCAAAACGATCCGTATCTTCTATTTCAACCGAAATATTTTTTATCAATATGGGGGTGGGAAACAATGCATTTTCTGCCACTAATTCATTAGTGCTGAAATGAAATTTCGTAAATTCCTGTTCAAGCGTATTTCTAGCTCCAACCAGTAAAGTAAATAACACCTCGCCTATCAAGGTAGATTCCAACATGTTATCACTAAAACACATCATATTTACCGTAGAAAGTGACGATTGAATAAACCCCTCCCGCTGATAATCAGTACTACCAAATAAATCCCCAGTAGGATCACCAAATCCTCCTAACGGCTCAACTTCTCCATACCCCCGGCCCGGTTCCCGAATGATGATACAAGGCATGTGACTTTTATCCCGAGGATATTCCATACGAGTAGTTATCTTTCTGGGGCTAGTATTTTTACGCAGAAATATTTCTTTAGCCTGTTCATAAAAATCAAATACTCCATCACGAATACCGTAAAACATGTGATAAAGTAATGTTTGATCCTCTGGTACAGTTTCATAATCATATTCTACGTATGCCAGCAACCCATCCACTATTTGTTTTATCCGAGCAATTGTTATCATAACTGATTTAAAAATGAATTAATAGCCATATCTGCAACAACCTCTATTTGTGATTCTACCAAAGCCTTATCCATGAATTTTCGTGGTTCAAACCCGGGGTGAATCCAACTTAAAGGGTCACTTCGGTCACTTACACGACGAAATGTAAAATACCCACTACGTTTTTCCTCTTTTGTAGAGGCAATATCTAATTTCACTAACCCCTCGTATTTTGGAGATTTATGAACGTACTGAGGTATTACACCCTGTGCTGTTTTTATTTCCGCCCTCGTTCCTAATTGGGCATATTTTGAGGGTAATTGTGAAACTCTAACAGGTTTCCCATTATTATTTTTAGCAACATCATAAACTTCTTTAGGAAGAACACTTTGAAAAATATCTGATTCGGCCACAGCCTGCGGTGTGGCATGTCTAAATGGAATAGTTAAATACCACCCGCCTCCAAGCTTAGTTTTTCTTTTACTAGAAGTTGAAAACCCTATCTTTTCATCAAATGGTGGCTTACCCTCTTCTAAAGCCAAAGCCAATCCATCTTCACCGGGTGACAACCCAAAAACAACTTCTGTACCGCTGATGCGGTCTACATACATTGCTTTTTTATATAATTTTCGGGTCTGTTTTAAACCACGATTAACCAAATTTTCCCACTTATACACATACTCTGTTACCACCCGGTTTATAATTTCAGAACCAAGTGCCTGAGCCTGATCCCCTGTTAGGGCAAACTCTTCAATTACTTCACTTAAATCAATATGTAGTGGCAGCATCGTCATTATGTATTATTCCACTTCCATCAAAATTTGGCCGTTGAATATCAATCAGGTGTGTTCTTCTACCTACAGCCTGAATAGGCATTTTAATAATCTCTAAACTTCCAGTTTGCTTATTCGACTGTAAAGAAGCTCTTATTTCATGCGGCAAATCGATAATGTGGTATTCTACTCTATGTTTATATATAACTGATACACCAACTCCGGGTTGGACATTTCCCTGATCAAATTGAATACAATATGGATTCACCCCTGATATTTGATACACAGATGGTTCTAATTTAATCAAAGGAGAATATGAATCTTTGAAAATAAAAACTGCATCTATTTCAATAGGTGCATAGGAGGTAAAAATAGCCACTTCATTTTCAACCATCTCTCTTGCTACCACCATTTCAGTAAATGTTGCATATTCATCCTCAACTGTCACCCTATCAAAAAACGAAATATAATCTTTATCTACATCTCTAACAGTGATAGATGCTGTTCCCATCAATTCCGGTGCCCATTGTACAAACTTCGTATCTCTGTTTAGCCCTGTTATCAGGGCTTTTGTCCTATATGGATTTATATAAATGTATCCTGAACCATGACAATTCTGACAGGAGGGTAGTGGGGAATCACTATTTCCCTGACAGGGGCATCTTATGGCCTTTTCACAAATAATGTCATAGCCGTGAGTCCAAATAACAGCGTCAAAATCATTAGGTCTGAAACTGACCTGAGGCTGTCCATATAAAGAAGGCGATTCCGCATTTATAACATTTCTTCCCATTTTTTATTATTTTTTCTTTGTTTGTACAAAAATACGCCTTATATTTGTAGTGTCAAAAGGTGGTAATGAGTAAGTGCAGGTTCATTACGTAAATTTAGAGAGCATGAGAGCCGCCACAGGGCAAATTCCTAAATTCCTTTTGTAAAATAAAACCAAACTTGATTAATATCGGGTTTGGTTTATTTTTGTAAAATGCATACTTCTGATATTTTCATCTTTTATTTCTTTGTTATTCATTGGTTTTGAACTATCGTATGACGTCAAAATAAAATGCCTGACAGCTTGATTCCCATAAATATCTTTTGATACTTCCACTTCCACCACAAATTTATCTCCTTCTTTGTTTACAATTTCATAAACACTGTTCCCAGCATTAAACTTTACATCAAACAAATCCGGCCTTCTCTGTAATTTCAACAAATTATAAGTAATTTTGTCTTCTGCCTCTTGTATGCTTTTAAAATCGTTTTGCTGGACAAAATGCCTGATCAAAATGTGTTTTAACCCTTTCTTATTATTTCCCCACACCAAATCTATAGGAGTATCAATCGGCATTGTATGTCCACCCACTTGTTTCACCTCATAAACATGACCCTTTTCATCAACATCTATTGCAGGCAATTTTAACGTCACCACATCATATGCCTGCCCTGTCTTCATTCGGAACAAAGCTTTAAAAGCCTGTCTAGGATCTCCAACAAAATTTTTCAATACCTTTCCATACTTGCCTTCAACAATCTTACCCCGAATATCATCATACCAATATCTCCAGCGTCCATTACGCCATTCGCGGCGGATATACCCGAATGACTTCAATATGTATCTCTCTTCAAGACTAATCATAACACACCCAATTTTATTTCATCGTAGACCAATTTCAATTTAGGAATGGCGTCTTTTATCTCTCTTTGATACTGAATTATCCTGGCCCCATATCCGGCATTTGTAGCACTCGAAGTGGAACCAATACTCTGACTTAATCCGTCTACACTTAAAGACTGGCTTGCAATACCTGCACCCAATATTAAATCTCCGGCAATACCTAATGGACCAAACGTTGCAAGTTTTCCAACCAGATTCAATAAATCCATAGGTAAATGATCTAAATCGAAACCAGTAATATACTGTAAATCCCAATAGTCAGGAATCATATAAAAATGCTGACTTCCAAGTTGTGTGGTCAGTCCAGAAAGAATTACTTCGGCATTTGCTGTGGCTACAGCGGTACCCGTGGGAACAATCGAAATTCGCCGTTTATATTGTCCATAACTGTTTTTAGTACAAGTTAACCACTGTGTCGGATAAGAAATCTGTTCCAGCTGATTAAATCGCCCGGTTAACGATATAGGTTCATTAACCGGGTAATTTGTAAATAAAATAGGAAAACTTTGCCAGTAATCCGCACGATAAAAGGTCAGCTTCTCTAAACTAATAAATTGTCTAACTAATTTCAGATTGAAAAAATTTTCAATTTCCTTTTGAGCGGCCTGTATATAAAACCTCATGCTTTCCTGACTAAAAGCTGTTCCATCACCAGCCTGTATCTTTATCCCATAAAGATATATTGAAAATATCTCAGCAGGGGAAAATAACAACCCCTCATTCTTTCTGTATTTTACTGTTAAAGTAAGCTGCCCCATAACGGATTACTCTATGTTCATTAAAAAATCAATAATTTCTTCTTTCTTTTTACCTTCAACAGGGGTCATATCAATACCACTATCAACACCAAATTTTATCAATTCGGCTTTTGTCATGGCATTGAATTCAGCCCGGGCATCTACCTCACTTAAATTTTCCTCTGGGGCTTCTGCTGAGGCATTTTCTTCATGCTGATCACCTGTCACCTGTTCAGCAACGGCATTCTGCATTAATGCCCCGGCATTGATGGCAGCAGTATGAGCTTTTTCATATTCAGCTTTCCACAATCTAACCTCAGCTTCCAACTCTTTACATTTTGTTTTGTGTGCATCGACCATGTGTTGTAACCGGGCACATTCTTTTTTAAACCATTCTTCTTTCTGTTTGAAATCAGAAGTCATTTGAATTTCTTTAGGAGTTTCGTAAACAGGCTGTTTGCCGTCTTCATACAAATCGGGCAATCCTAATTTTAATACTTCCTGTCCAAACTCATCGGATACTTCGGCGTATCCATTAATAAATTTAACGGTCTGACCGTTAATGTTAACAATTCGTGTACCGAATTTTCTGGAAAATAATTTCATAATACGTAATTCATTTTTGTTATTTCAAAAAAAAACGAGGCCGAGGTATAAACCCCACCCCGTTTTCAAATTATACGTTTAATGCAAATTAAACGGTTGTCGGCATCCCAATTTTACCGATATTGATAATACGGGCAATTTTACCCGGCATATACTCAACCGGAGTACCGTAGTTCAATACAGAGAATGACCGTCTCGGACCTACAATAGCGTAGTCTAATTTCATAGTACCACCCAGTTCCAAGTATTCCATCATTTCACTTCCGTTGAAGTAAACAAGAGCAGACTTAGTTCCAGCAATCCAACGGTTACGATCGTGTACCGATCCAGCTTCAGCACCATCCCATCCAGCAGCTAACTCTGTTGTGCTAACTTCAAAAATAGGATAGAAATCAGCTACCGATTTGTCAACCGGGTTAACCTCAGTACGGTAAATCACAAAGCATGTTTCCGGATAAGCCGAAGAAGCGGCACCTGCGAATTTCAGAGTTACTGATTGGATAGCTCCTACAGCCTGATCTGCATCAGTTAACAAAACAGGTTCAGATTCACCATAACGGTTTTTAGCGGTCACTGCATACAGGTAATTTCCAGCGTGAACAGTACCAAAAGCACCCTTTGGATCAGTTGCAACAGCAACCGGGGTGGTAGCATCTTTAACCGGAGCGTTAGGAGCCTTGTCAGAAGTTTTACCGCGATTCAATTTGATAGGAGCGTTCCAATCAAAGAATTTGTCAGATTTGATTGCTACTTTACCAAACTGGGTGGTAATGTTGTTAACAGACTGACCCATTGTAGCACCTACAACGCCGCCCTCCATTCCAACAATAACACGTTTAGATTCGTGGAAAAGTTTTACATAGTTGTTGAACACAATCGGAGAAGAAACAATGCGGTCGATGATACCGTTACGGTCGTTTACTACTGCCTGAGCAGCGTCTTCAACTAATGCATCATTCAGTACAGAACCATTTGCATTCAGCACAGACACATCTCCAAAATAAGCATCCAAAATCTGTTCAGATGTTTTACCGATCAAACCTCCGGTAATATCGTTAATACCTTCAACATGCTGTGCAAATACACCATCAAATTCCTGAGGAACTTTTGCGCTGTTGGCGTCGATAACCTTTTTGTCCAAAATAGTTTGTAACAAAATGGTTTTGTTTTCAACTTCCTTGGTATACAAAGAACCAACAGTCGTCTTAACGATCATACCCGGATGAGTTACCTGTCCAGTTACACCAGTAAATGCAACAACGATAGATTTTCTACGGTAAACTGAATCGGTTTCAGTAGGAGTTTCACCTTCCATATTGAAAATACCTACTTCCTGACCGTATTTATACAATTGGTTGTACTGATGTACGGTGTTTTCGATTTTTTGACGTTTCAATTCATTCCAAAACACCAACTGATCCAAACGGTTTTCGAGGTTTTTCAGCACATAGTCCAAAGACTCAGGTTTCAAACCTCCACCATTATTCAATTGGTTATCGTATTGCATACCGGTCATAAGCCCGGCTTCCATCGCCTTCAGAATGTCCTCTGATGACATGCTTTCAAACGGATTAGCATTTTCCGTACCTGTGTAATTAAATAAATCCATATCCCTGTTATTTTATTTTAGCTTTTAAAAATTATTTAACCAATCTCACACCTTTTTTAGTGTAAAGATACATTGCAGCGGATTCACCAATAGCTCCTTCCAGTTCATCCAAAAGATAAGCCGTAGTGTTTTCCCGCAAAGATTTTTGAATTTCAGCGTCTTGTTCTTCTTCAATTGATTTTATAATCAATTGACGAACGACTGCTCTGTCTCTTGACACGCTTAAAGACACTTTATTGTTTTCATCTTTTACCCCACCACCTTGGGCAACAGATTTTTCAATAACGGCCTGATTCAAATTTGCACCTTTAAAAGAAGGAGCCTGATTTCCGAACTGAACCACGGCTTCACGCATTGCATTAATAGATTTTTCAATCTTATCAACAATAGGTTCCAAAGCTGCTTCAAGTGCTCCAGACAAAGACTTAACAATGTCAGAACTTATGCCGGACATTTGTTCAGAAAACAAACTTTCAACTGATTTCAACAAATCATCACTCAAAGATTTTTCAATCTTACCTTTTTTGTTGCAACCTTTTTCAAAGTCTTCCTCTTCTTCATCCTCTTCGCGTTCTTCTTCATCTTCAAAATCATCCTCTTCTTTACGCTTTTTAGTGCCTTTATCCTTACGTTTTTCGTCATCGCCGTCTCCATCACCCTCACCATGATCATCTGGACCATACTGCGTTGACTTTTCTATCGTTATTGCTCCGCTATCCAGCCAACCAGCAATAACTTCCTCATCAAAACCGCCAGCAATCAACGATTTTACAAGGTCGTCATTTTTTTGTTCTTCTGTTAACATCATAGTTTTTACTATTAATTTTCTGGTTTAAAATTATTACAATTTTTATTTTCTAAAAAGAAAGTTTTCTAAAGTCTTTCTTCCCGTATATTATAGTTTGAATCTATAATTACTCGTTTATCTCCGACCGTCTGTTCAAACATAATAGACGGGTAACCACCCCTATTTGGCCTATCACTAGTAGGAATAAAGTCCTGAACCTGAACACCCTTCACTAAATCTACGTATGAATTAAAATTCACTGGGGTCATTGTTAAAGCAATATTATTAATAATTGCTTTTGTAATATGTTTTTCATTTTTAGGATCACGGGCTAAAGCTTTACCTTCAATAGACATTCCTGGCCTACGGGTTGATCCACTATTTTTCATTTCGATGCATTTATCCCAAAAAGCCCGGGCTTCCGGTGATTCTTTCCAAAGTTTTCCTTTCACCCAAAATTTATTATTGATAATTTTACCGTCTAATGGTTCTCCTATCCAAAATCTACTTTTTAATTCTTTAGCTCTTACGGTTAAATGATCTAAATTAAAAAGCCCATGTTTCAAAAAATAGTCTATCATGAATCCGTTAGGCTCCATCGATTCACCCTGATAATCCTTACTGTCGTCACTGGCTATTCCTTCAAACACCATATTCTCATAACGCCTTTCATCTCCACGGGGGTAATCCTCAGCTTTAGACTTTTCTAAATCTAAAGGTAACCAAAAATTAAAATCGTTTAAAGCCTCCATTTTTCCTATAAAATTTTAGCAAAAATACAAATTTCTTATAGAGAAACAAAAACAGGCTCTCCAACGTAATCTGTACCCAGTTCATTCACTGCCATGAAATCCTCATGAGGAGTTTTAATATGTAATTCACCCCCCATTAATCCACGACGCATATTGCCAATTAATGATTCCATATCGTTATTATCCCCGATAAAAATAACAGTTACTTCTGTCAACTGGTTATCTTCCGGTTCATCACGGTATTTGACTTCACAAACATTTATAGGCTGTTCAAATTTTAATTCCGAATTAACCGTCATTTCACGATTACCGCTAATTGCCTTCATAATTTTATCCACATGCCTTTTAGGATCACGAGCTAAAAATGTGACATTCTTTTTAACCCCACCTTCCAGTGATTCGGGTTGTAATGGTTTTTCATCTTCGGTAGTCATTGCTTTTTTAATCAAGCCCGAAAAGCTTGGCACAAATGCCTCGGGGGTCATACGGCCCTCATACAGGGCTTTCATGATAGGCATCACGGCCTCTAATTGTTTCGGTTGAAGCGATACCTTAACAATATTTTCACCCTGATTAAAAATAAAAGGTTTGGTTGGAATTTCTGAAAATTCTATCCATTCAGCAAAACAATGCTCAGTTGCATCTACCGTCACAGGCTGAGCATCATCTACATAAACCTTAAAATACTTAATGTGTGCATCATCGGTTTTATATTCACCTAATTCTACTATTTCAGTGCCCGGCAGTGGGTCGAGATTTGTTTCTTCTTTTAACTCACGAATAGCCGCAGTCTGAAAATCTTCACCCGGATCAACATGCCCACCGGGTACACAAACCATCCCAGTAGGAACATAATCTTCTACTCTATGTAAAATGCAAATTTGTCCTTTTGAATTTTCAGCAACCACATCCGCATACTTTGTAGGTTCCCCAGTTGTAGACTTCACAATATCGAAATATAAATCTTTATTCATCTTGCCGGAAAGGTATCTTAACCGGGCAACATCAAGGGTATCAATGTCAGCACAAGCCACACGGATTTCTTCATCTTCCCGATATTTTTTCAAAGACTTCAAAATTTTATTCCGTTTATTAATAGCGTCAGTTACATCTGCCTGATGTTGTGTAACAAACTGTTTATGACGTTCTAAAATTTCTGATTTTTTACTTTCAGGTAAAATGTCTATTTCATCAACTATAGATTTTTGCAAAGTATATCGCTCTGCTAAATCTTTACCCCTTTTATCCAATTCAGCTAATTGTTCTTTCAACTTCTGATATTCACTGAGTTTTTCAGCAGCGGTGCGCAAACCCAAAATTTTTCTTAAACTCATAATCATAATCTTAAACTATATATTCTTTATTTCCAATGGTTATTTTAACTTTTCCTTTTCTTTCAACCTTCTCTTTATAAGAAGGTTTTGGCTCAAACTGATGTGTTTCATCATTCCATTCATACCCCTCTGGTAAATACCTCAAATCACAACGACAAAATGGATGAACGGGATGAATAGTAGCTTTCCAGTCTTTAGTTTTAACCCCATAATTTGTTCCATTAGATAATAGCTCCGAAAGCCTGAAAATACGCGGTTTACTTCCAATACCCCCGGTTAAATATAACCGGATACAATGACGGCATGCTCCCGGATAAACATCAAAATAAACTAATGGATCAGAATTTTGGGTCAACATAAACTGCGCCCGGCCTAAATTATATACATCCTGACATTCAGTTTCAACAATTCTTCCCCAATCTCTCCCCCAGTCAACCATTTGATGGGCAATATTTGCAGCTATCTTTTTAACAGCTTTTCTTTCAAATGTGCCGTTTAATATTTCATCATGTATAGTTTTTCGCGCTTTAGCGGCTTCCTGTGCTGCTAAAAAATTTAGCTCTTCCGATGCTACAGAAGCCTGAACATCGTTCCTTATTCTTTCCCCTAGACCCTTTATATGGGTATATGTTTTGTCAGCTGCTACTTTATAAAAAGCCATCTCAACTGTAGTAGGTGCTAATGCTCCCATATTATTCAGAAACTTTTCAAAATCAGAATAAGACAAAGAAGCAGTAGATTTTGGACCAATAGCAGCAGCCAGTTTACCAAATAAAAAAGCCTGATAATGTGAAGGAAATTTAGGAATGAGTTTTACCAAATCCACACCTTTCTTTTTAAGCAACGTAATGTCTTCTTGAGTAAGGTAATCCTTACCCAAAGTCTCAGCAATCAATTTCACTATTGTAAAGTGAATATTGCTAAATATGCGCTGTATATCTGTAGCTGTGAACAACATTACATTTTACTCTTTTGTATTTCAACCATCGTTTTCACCAAATTTTCAAACAACTGCCCAGCATTAAAAGAATGTTTAGCCTTTGTTTCATATTGCCCCTGAATTTTAGGATACCTCAGTGGATCAACATGATGATGAATTTTAGGAACCTTTGGAACTGGAATATCCATTTACTTTTTCTTTAACTGATCATCAATAAAACTAAAAGCTTTTTCAAGAATGGGGTTACCCACCGATTTGTTCAACATTGCATCGATTTCAGGGTCTCCTGTGCTAGTTTCATCATTTTCATCGGCAACATTATTCATCATATCCCCACCCATCATTTTAGCCTGTTGAGCAGATTGGTAAACCTGATTCAATATAGTATCCTTTTCAGGATTGAACTTTCGGCCTGAATACTTTTCAAACATATCCTCAAGGCTGACAAATCCAGCCTCAGATTTCTTTTTATCCAAATCAACCTGAGTATCTTCATCCTCGATTTCTATACCAGTAAACACCAACTCCAATCTATCATCAATTTCACTGATAATATATTTATTCAATATATTCTGATAAAATATCAGTAGTGGAGTTAAACCTTTCTGTTTCGAATGATCAAGTCTTTCACGCTGTCCTTCCTGCCCCCATACTCTAGCAGCGTCCTGAAATTGAAAACCCAGTTCAGAGGGGTCCATACGATATACAGCACATACAAGAACCATTAGGAATTTGATCCATTCCGTGAACTCCATGTCACGGTTAGTCTGTTGTAAATCTATCCACTCTAAATCTATGCCCTGAATCACTGGTATTTTATGAGAATTATACACAGTACTCATGGTTTGTTTCCATTCCTGACGAAATTCATTGAGGGTGCCTCCATCAATATTCTGGTTCTTTACATTAATAAACCCTTTAGGCTGGCTTCCTTGTTTAAAAAAGTTACCGTTATACTGCATACCCCATAACACCCATGTAACTATCTCCATAAGTGTTTCAAGCTCACTACAACCATAACCATTACGCAGTACATTTGAAGTTTTATTCCGAATACCATAGCCCAATTCCCACGGATAAAAGGCTACATATTCATTTGTTACCGGATGACGAATAATTTGACCATCCCAAACCATCGCGTATCGAGGTAAATAACCATGCCATCTGAATTGTTCAAACATTTGGGAATAACGGGGATCATTCGTATCCAACTGCCTAATTAATGCCCCATCAACAGCACGGTATTTTTTAACTTCAAAATTTCTTGCCCGAACAACTTCAAAGCAAAGTTGATCCAATCTCAAAGAATCATTCAATACCTTACGGGTGAATTCTTGAAAATTATCTTCACACTCCCATTTATCATTTTCACCCCCATCTTCAAGAAACTTGACAATATACTCCACTTTTCTCATGTCTTCCTTTGACATTTCCTTATTAGTGTTGACATCAGCTTCTACCCCGGGGGTTTGTTTATACCTTATCTTGTAGCCCGGCTTTTGGTCGTCGTTACTATATTTCAAGAAATTTTGAACCTGTTCAATACGAGTGTTAATAACCGCTTTGATTATAAAAATATCCCCCATGCGGTTAAGAGTGTTGAAAGTAACACCATTATTAGGATCACGGTATCCCTTACCAGTAAACCCAATTTCTGAGGGGTTCCAAAGTATTGACTTGATGTCTGGCTGCGGAAGCTTACGTCCGTATTTCCTTTGCTCAGCCAAAAATGACTGTGCCTTTACAACTTCCTCAAAAGATTCTGACGTAAGCGATTTTTCTATCCTATTACGCAAAGCAATTGGAGCAGCTTTAGCCAGTATTTCAAGGTCGTGTAAAGACATGCCGTCAAAATCTTCTACAGGGAATTGATTTGAATTCCCTGTAGATATCTGTGTTTTAGGACGCTGTCTTTTTCTGCTCATATTAAATTGTTCCAGGAGTTACAAAAGTTTGAGCTTCATATACTCGGCCACTAAAAATCATTCTGATCTTTAACCAAGTTACTTTGGCAGGCCGCATGATACCCAAATCTTTTACAATCTCAAACATTAAATATTGTGATGCTTTGGCAGTAAGAGTTTTCTTATCCTCACTCAATTCACCTATTGAAGAAACATTGCCTCGGAATTCCAATTGTGTATCATCCGCAAATACTTGTACATCATAGGTAGCATCCTTATTGGCTTCATCGGCCACCTGTTTTTCAAATTTAGCCACCAACCACGGCAATGAATCTTTTGATTCAGAATACGGATATTCTTCAACGTATGAGGCAGGTACAACACTGTTATAAGTAGCTTCATTGAAAGCCACACCCAGTGATAGCCCAAAAATGGTTCCAATCATTTCAGGTTCACCCTCACTGAAATCAACCGATTCGTCAATAATAAGTTGACTTCCCTCATAACATTCAACCTTACATTTACAAACTTTTGCGGCGTTCAGCATCATAGGAATGGTCACTTCGTCACCCATCTTAAATGGCAATCCGGCTTCAATAATACTACCGTAATTTTTTCCAATAAGCCCGGTCACCATGAAATTATTGATTTCCCCCAAGCCATCAGTTTCAACAGTTACCGTTTCAACACCTTTGGTATAAACATATTTTTTCATTTTTCTACTTTTTATTATTACAAATAACAATACAAATTTACAAACAAAAGTACGGAATTAAAGCTAGATATCCTAAATATCATACTAACCTAGTACTTTACTTTTTAGATAACTGCTTTTCAATATCGTCAATCTCATGCTGTTTTTCATTCATAGCTTTACGATATTGTACCCTTTCATCGTAATCTTTCCAAGCTTTTCCTCTTTCACGAAGCCCGTGAATTTGTTCCATTTCACGCAACTCCTTTTGTAAACGGGATTTCTTTTCTGATAAACTTTCGTCAGCTTTATCCGATCCTTTCTGTTCTTTGAAAAACTTCTTTATAGAATCCTCAAACATAGAGGACTGAGAACCAAAAGTTTTGATCACTTTACCTTCAACCATATCCCAAATTTTCAGGTTACCCCACTTTTCCAATTCAAGACTCAAATCCCCTAAAAGATGATCATTTTCACCATTATCTAAAGTACCCCATGTTCCAGCCTCAGTTTTTCCCCATTTTAATTTTCCACCAACTGCATCATCTAAAATACTTTTAGCTTCCTTAATGACACTCGATTGGTTTTTACGAACCTCTTTTAAAGTATCTTTAGCTGCCTGTTTATCATTATCATTCATCGTTTTTTTTATCACGCTTAGCCAATTCCCCTTTAACCTTCATGATTGCATACAATTTTTCTGCTCTACGTGATTTAGGAAGATCGTCAAACTGACGGTTGAAATCCTCAACCATACCGCGTTCCATTTTACGCAAACCCTCAGTATCAATTCTTGAAATATCTCCCCATGCTTCATCTGCTGAGCGTTTCATTTTACCGGACAGGTATTTTTTCAAATTTACCTTTCCACTATTTGGGATGTCCTCAAATTTTACCCGGGTGTAAACCTGTTCTGATTCCTTTTCTTCTGATGGTTTTGAATCTGTATCTTCTTTTTTAACTGATTCCTTTTTATCAGTTTTCTTTTTCACATCAGCTTCACGAGCCTTTTCTTCTTCTGATTTTTCACCAATTTTTTCGGAAGTTTTTGCTATTTCTTTTTTATAATATTCATATAAAACTTTACTCTTTGTGGTAGACAAAACTCCCTGCAAATAATCACGGTATTTTCTCAATGTCTCTTTAGGAAATTTCTCACTGGAAGAAAGTGCCTCATACATTCGTGTGCCCGGAGAAACCTTATCATCAAACTCCTCTTTACCATCATAAAACCGAGCAATAAAACTACCATCCCGTAAATTTTCCACTACCTTAGCCACACGACCGTTACCGACTTCCATCCAACCTGTTTTCAGGCGTTCTTCAATGTTTTTATCCCTTTGGGCTTTACTTTCACGGTTCTTTTGGTTCACTGATTCATAATCAGAATCAGTTTTTTCGCTTCTTTTAGTCTCTTTTTTAGAAGCTTCTTTATCTTTACGTTCAATTGCCTCCTCATGAAGTTTTTCGTCCCCCTTACGGCCACCTTTCTTTTCAGCAAGCTTATCTTTTAGGGTCTTCAAAGCACGTTCATACCGCATTTTACCATTTTCCTGCTCCATAAAAATATGCTTGTTCTTCTCCATCTGAGCAATCTTATTTTCAAGAGCTGAAATAGTAGAAGTAGTTTCTTCCTTTTCTTTAGCAGCCTTACCATATTCCTGGCCAACCCGGTGAAGACGTCTGTTTTCAGCATTGTCTTCGTATCTACCGTGGCGTGCTTTCAAAATCTCTGAGCTAATAATTTTTTCCGTTAAATCCATAACTACGTTTTTTTTTTGTTTGACAATGCAAACTTAACAATTTATAAGATAAACACCAAGAAAAATCTTTTATTTCCAATCTTCCGGAAGAATATTTTCTTCACCCATTTCTTTGGCACGCTTTTTAATCCACCGACGAGCAGCCTCTATATCTTTGGCCCGGCCAACGCTACGAATAGCATCTTTCAAATCTTGAGTATTACGAATAGGAAAAGAACCATCGGGCATCGCTTCACCCTTTTTTGATAAACTTTCACGTTCCTTTTCAGAAAAGTCATGTTTGTTCACACCTTTTTTAATTTCTGCTTCCTCATGAAGTTTTTCGTCACCTTTCACACCTCCAAGGCGTTCTTTGGCTTTAGCTTCTCTTCTTTCGGCCTCTTTATCGTAACTATCATCGTCATCTCCATGTACTTCATCATGAAGTTTTTTATCCCCCTTAATACCGCCAATACGTTCCTCCAATTTCCTTTCACGTTTTTCAACTTCACTTTTATCCTCGTAGGATTTCATGAAGGGCTTACCAACCCGGCATAAAGCTTGATTTTCAGGAGTATCTGAATATACTCCGGTTTGAATAGCTTTGATAATATCTGAATCAGCATTTTCACCCACCAAAATAGACTTTAAAAATTCCGGTGAAGCTACGTAAGCTTTACCTACCCGGTTAAGCCGTTTATTTTCAGGAGTATTTAAATATACCCCTTCAATTCCTTTTAGGATGGTTCCATCAGGTGTTTCTTCCCATTTTACCTGCTGCTTCCGATAATAACGAGTAACCTCTTTACCATTTTCATCTACACAAATAGCTTTTTGTAGATACATCATGTCAGTCGTAAAATTTTCTCTTTCTTCAGCGGTCATATTTCCGGAACGGCTTTTCATTAAACCTTCCTTACAGTACTCACCAATTTGCTGAGCTGTGAATACTTCATAACCATTAGCAGCAGCTACTTGCTCAAATTTAGCCACTTCAATTTTCTTTTTAGCGTCCATAAAATCTAAAATTTTAAAATTTATGGAGGTAAAATTACAAAACTTTTATTTTTAACAAAGGAAAGAACTCTAAACAAGGTAGGGCTTGAATGGGGTGTTATTCACACCCCGTGCCCAAATCACTAAAACACTTAAAAACTACACAAAATGAAAACTAAAACTCAAAAGGTCTGGCTAAATTTAACTTATTGAATGACCAAATACACCCTTATAACGCAAAATAAGTGAACAAGGTTATTTATCCTAATAAATAGGCGGCTTAGCCGCCTCTCCAAGGCGAAGCCTATCGAAGATAGCGGAGCCTTTAAATTACCGAACGAAGTGAGGTATAGTTATCGATGGATTTTCATATCTTTTTTGCTATCCATTTTTCATGTACCGGACCTCTTATATTCTTTTATATACTTTCAAAATACTTTCGCGGGCGCGCGCGAAGGCCCACAAAAATCTTACTGGTTTTATCTGCTTTTTTCCTATATAATTTCTCGATTTAATAAAAGGGGCCACGGCTGAATAAAAAAGGGGCCACGGCTGAATAAAAAAGGGGCCACGGCTGAATAAAAAAGGGGTATGGGCTGAAAAGAGGGGTGTAACTAATTACCCTTTTTAAATAACAAATGACACTATTAGTACGTAAACTAAATGGTGAAAATATTTTACACTTTTAATAATTCAACATAAAATGGAAAAAGATTTAATACAACAATCTAGTTTAGTTACCTACGGTAAATTTGCTGTAAGTGGCATTCAAATGAATTGCCTTATCCAGTTAATAGATTCCATGCAAAAATATATTAAAGACGGAACCGATTGGATACAAGCAGAAACTAAAAAGATAAAACATCTTATACCTTTAAATGAACATGAAGAATTTGAAATTTCAATCCATAATCATGACATAGACAACTACGAACATAAATATAGAGTTGTCAAAGAATTAGAAACAATGGCTAAAATTATAGTCCGATACCAGTTTTTAGACAAAACTGATGGTTGGGTGAATATTAGCCACCCATTAATTTCTTCGGTAACTTGGAAAGATGGTGATTCCAATATTAAAATTGGGGTTGGACTTCATCAATTACGTTGGTTACTAGCTGTATCTACACAATTAATTCCCACAACATTTGATAAAAAATCTGTGTTATCATTACATTCACCTTACACTAAAAGACTGTATTTGATTTTAAGCGATAATTATAAGAAAATTATTTTTAAATTTTCAATAGACAAATTGATGTCTATATTACAATCTCCTAGTTATACCCCACAAGATTTTGAAAGATATATTTTAAAGCCAGCATTAAAAGAAATGCTGGCTAATGATAACTCACGCCTAGTATTTAAATATTGTTTTACCTCAGAAAAACCCTCTAAAGGTAGAGGACGTAAAGGTTTTGATACTGTTACTTTTAAAATCTATGATAAATTGACTATAGACTGGATGAGTGAGTTTTTGAAAGATGATTGGAGTAATCGGTGTAATCCTACAATTTCGCCCGAATCTGATAAAAAATTTCGGTATGTTTTATAGAATAAACTCTGAATCTGCTAAGGCAATAAACGCCGCTAATGATGAAGAAGTATTGACAATTTATATTGATAAGATAAAGAAAAATGAATTTGGTGAATGGGGAATTGATCAACCCAAAGCTGATTCTTTTTATGCACATAAAGTCTATGACACAAACATGAGCTGTGCAAAATGCTATTTATATAAAAATAGCATAGGATATGCAAAGGTGCAATGTTTGAGTAAAGCCCCACAACCCACAATGTTTCATCTAGAAAAAGTTGAATATAATGAGTAATGCATCCTCAACAGTAGAAATTGTGGCTTTAAACGTTGAAATAGATCGTTTACGCCAAAAGGAATATTTTCTTGAAAAGAAAATACGGGAACTTGAACGTGAAATTAATGATTATGCCGTTCGTGAAACAGAACTCCTTGCTGAAATTGAAAAACTATCAAAAAGTCATGATGAACATAATACCGGGTTTAGTTCAGCCGGGTTCAGCAACAGTTTTATCCCTTCTAATAAAGAAGATTTTATTAACCCTAAGTTACCTACTGATACACCTCAAGATAAACCTTTAACAGAAGGTTTAGAAGCTGTTTGGGGGGATTTAGTATATGGTTATACCGATAAAATTTTTGTAGAAGCTAACACCCCTGATATATTATTTTATAGAGATGAAAAATTAAAATGCTACACCTCTACAACTGGTAAAACACGCCTTCGATTTCCTATTACTGAGGAAACTCTTGCCCAGCATAATATTATTTCATGGCGACCTACTAGCAGTGAAGAAATACAAGAAATTATTTTAAATTATAAGCTATGATTGATCAAAACATCGAAAATTTTCTAAGTGCCTGCAAAGGCTTGGTTATGAACTGCAATTGTAACGTTCTCATACTGAACGTTATGGGTGAATACAGGGCATTTCTCGCCAGAGAAATGCGCCTCAAAACACGTGATTGTATGTTTAATGAAGTTAATGATGCTCAGGACATTACTAAATTAGTAATGAATCTTGGAATCAATTTCGCTAACGGGATGACGGAACAGGTTCTCCTGGAACGGACGCAGTCCGTTCATAAGGAGAGTTTCAAGTTTGGAACTGATGATTATTTGTGGATTACGAAAGTGGATTTAAATCGTTGAGAATATGAAACCATACATAAGAAAAGAAATTGAAATCAAGAAATATATTAGTGGAAGGTATGGAGATACAGTAGAAATTAATACCACCGTATTTTTATTTTCCATACCTATATTTAAATCATTAAAATTAGTCTTTCACCAAAGTTAGTACTAAGTCTGGGATATTATTTAAGGTAATAATATACTTTTTTCTAATTAAACTCTAAAAGAAATGAAAATTATTTACAATTCCGTTATTCCTTTTAAGGGATTCATTGCGATGATGACAATTTTTATACTCTGGATTCGTAAAGAGTATAAGGGTTCCAGACAATTAGGCTATGAATTTTTCAACCATGAAAAAATTCATTCCTACCAACAGATAGAAATTTGGGTTTCCTCCATTATCATTATGGTAAGCGTGTGTTTATTCACTAATTTATCATGGTGGTGGTTATTATTTACCCCAGTAATACCTTTCATTATTTATGGATTATGCTGGATTATAGAAATAATATTACCTCCATATAATATGGCTTACAAAAATATTTGCTTCGAAACCGAAGCTGTATATAACGAGTGGGACTCCGACTATTTAGGCAAGAAGCGTAAACTTTTTACATTTGCTTTTTTAAAATATATTTCCAATAAAAAGTATCCGGCTTTATCCCGTAATCAAAGAAGAAAACGTATTATCAATAACAAATATTGCTATGAAACAATTTGATAGAAGACCAACAATTGAACAAGCAAGAGCCGAATTTGAAGCTATTGCTCAAGAAATGAATTTACCCATTGAAAATCTAGAAGTTGTGAAAGAGTGGATTAAAAGAGGTGAATATTATAATGACAAAATAGCGGAAGAATTAATTCCCGCTATACTTTCCCAAATTGTGAAAGATAAAGATGGTCACCCTGTTGCAAGAGAAGCCAGGATTATCTAACCTATTTAGTAGTATAACGTAAACTTATTACAAGTTCAATAATATCTCTATTGTTCAAGCACCGTTGGAAAATTGTTGTGGGATACCAACGGTGCTTTTAAGATTTTTTTCAGGATTTTTCTTGGTTCGTATCCTATTTTGTACTACATTTGTGGTGTCAAACAATAAAAAATAGAAGTCATGAAAGCAATAGTTGAAAATGTAGCCTTAACTACTAATCTTGAAAAATCCAACGCATTTGTATGTATCTTAAACGTAATCAATTTATCAAAAAATGAAAATGATTTACGTGCCAACATGAAACACATTTCTGAAATAATTTCAAAATATGGGTTTGATTACGGCTTTGGTTCTTCACACATGTGGGTTAGTGATACTAACATAGGAGGTGAAAGAGTTATTTTTGTTGAATTTTAAAAGATACAAGCCATGGAAAACTTAAAAAAGGAATTACTTGAACGTATTGATAAGTATGATAGTTTCAACAATACATATCTTCAGATTGAAAACGCCACTACTTTAGATCAGTTGGCCGAAGTAATCAAAACTGGTTTTTATGGCCTGACATGTAGTTCTAATGCAATATTAACCGGAGAATTTATAGACAAATATTCTGGTGAATTTGAAGCAATGAATATCTTTCATAACCGTAATTTGAATAATATTCAATATGGAATTATTGATAGTGACGAATATTGCGTTGAAGATAGGGCTGTTTGTACAGTCCGTGGGTATGCTATTGTACACGCTAGTGACGAAAGTTTGATTAATGCTTTTGATACAAGCTGTGTTGAAAGTGAAGATTATGTATCTATATGGAGTTATAATCAATCTATGGTTATAATGGACGGTTATTCCCGCTGCGTTGCATTTCATTCATCTGAAGTAATTGCCCGAGAAAAATCTACCTGCATAATTTGGGGTAGTAAAGTGAAATGTTCTGGTTATAATAAATCAGTAATCATATCCGAAGTTAACGCAAATATTAAAACACACGACGATTGTATTTTGAGAGATAACTCATAAAATAACGCTGTAAATATGAACTTAATATTTAAGTTACCCATATCTGTATCTGGTTTCTTTAAAGGTAAACTTGAAACAACAAATACTTATGTCATTTACCGAATAACAGGCGTGAAAGATGTTCACTTTATAACACGTTCTGAACCTTTGGTGAAAGTTACATTTGTAGATGCCTTAGCTTATGAAGAAGCTATTCATATGATTGAATGTAATAACAAATGCTCTAGTATAATACACCGAAATTTACGTGAATTACAAATAATCATCCCTTTTAAATCAATAGATGATATAGAATTATTTTAACTTTAACAATTAACATTATGGACATTTCTAAAAAGAAAATTGTATTCATCGACCTTGATGACACTTTAATCACGACAAGTTCAAAAGCTTCCTTTCCTAAAGGAATATGGGATATGGAACTGAAAATGAAAGTTTTTGAACAGCTTAAAAAGCTTCACCCCTTAGCTGTGCTTATTGCATCCAATCAAGGTGGGATTGAATTAGGAATTGTGCCAAAACAGCTTTTTGAACCCAAATTTATTTACGTTATTGCTTCTTTGCAAGAATTTATTGGTTTCAACACCTTAGTTGCTGGCAATTTTTGTATATCAAACGATAAGGAAAATCCAAACCGCAAACCTAATACAGGTATGCTCAATGAAATGAAAAAACAATTTGAAAAACAAATTGGCAATGAAATTTTAAAAGAAGAATGTTTGTATATAGGTGACATGTCAGGTCTACCGGGTAATCATGGGAATACTGATCTGAAAACAGCCGAAAATTTTGGTTGTGATTATCTGGATGTAAACGAATTTATTCACATGGAATTACCTGAATGCAAATACAAGGTAATTAAGTTCCCTATGTGTGACGTAGTGACTGAAATGTCAGTTAAACTCGAAAATCTGACCTTAGAAGAAGCCAGTAAATCGGCTATAAGTCTGAACCAAAAACATTCTACGAATGCATACACCTATGTACAGCAGTTGTGGATGAAACCCATTCAGGAAGCACCTGAACAAAAACCACAGACTAAAGGTAAAACAGTTAAAATGTCAACTAAAAAGAAGTAAAATCATGACGGTAAAATATTTAACGATAATTCAGATTGAAACAATCGCACAAACTATTAGCGATAAAGTTTACAATCAAACTATTGAGCATTTACATACTGAATTCAGTAACAAAATAACTGAGGCAGTACAAACGTTCGTAGGTGAAAATATTTGGGCATCATTTCTTTCACATCCAGAATTTTTCAATAAAATGTATTTTTTGTATTTTAGGAACTTTTATGATCTGATTCATCCAATTTTTCCTAAAATTTCAAGTATATCACAAAGTTTTATCAAACTTGAAAAACCCATCATTGAATGGAAAAATTTTTCAAGTGATGTTTTTGAATCTTTCATAAAAAATGAACAAAACCAAAAGCTTGTGGTTTCATTTTTACAAGCATCATTGGAAAAACAGGAAATGAAAAATAAAATCACATGTCTTTTAAGTAAGACATTAAAATACATTCCTAGATTGCAAAAAGAATTTCCAGAGGCATACGAAGTTTATAAAACGATAGTTTCAACGCCTATATCAACCACTTCTGAATGTGACGAGGTTGAAAATATACGGGCAAAATTGATTTCAAATGAAAGTAAAAAGATATAAAATCGGTTGGATAACCCGTTGGTGGTTGAAACGGGTGAATGCGTTTGATTATGCAAAACTGGGTGAAGACAAATTTATTCAGATATATACATGGTATTTGTTCTTTAAAAAGCATGTTAACCGTAAGGCTGATCTTTCAATATATTACGGTGAATATGATCAGCCTATAAAAGTTTTCATTAAAATACCACCAGAAAAACAAACCGTTGTCACTGGAAAACCGTTCAACCCCCTGACATGTGATGTATGCCAGTTGTATTTTACAAGAACGCAAACTTTCATATGTTTTAAGATGGTAGATCACACAATTTACGAAATTATGTAATAGATATGAAACGTCAGGGGAAAAGCGGTCGGTTTATATTACAGTCCCGTATGACTGATTTAAAACTATGCATTAATCAACTAATTAAAATTAGGGGGGTGATGTATAAAGTTTGTGAAGAAGAACGTTATGCGGGAATTCAAATGGGCTGCTTTAAATGTGCCTTTAATTTAGCCCGGCCTCGTGAGGAATTCAATATTCCACCCTGTCGTTGTTTATTAAAGATGGATTTTTATCCGGTGACTGTTTATCTTAAAAATGATAGAGAACTGTGTTTCACCTGTCACGATCTCTATTTAGCATGTACAGGTGAACAATCTTTAATTTACAAACTAAATCAATGATAACACACCATGTTAATTTTCATTAATTACGAAACAAAAGAAATTCAAAAGGGTGTAGCAAGAAACATCCGTAAAAACACAGCCGTTAAGCTGTCCGATATTAAACGTGTTTCGGCACCATATTTAAGCCAAATAGATGAAGAAATTCATTACAAAATCACAGTAGGAGATGAAGAATTTTATTCAACTTCCTTTTCGGACATGAAAACTGCTGAGATGGCCCAACTGTCAACCGTGAGTATTTTGAACGCACTAGAGCTCTATTACGATAGGTTTAAACATGTCCCTGAACATCATGCAACACCTGTTGGGTTTAGAGCTGTAGACCTAAAAACTCAAAAACTCATTCCGGGTAAAATTTCTATTTGTGATCAGATAATTTATACAATTACAATTTAATACCAAATAATTATGCAAGTCATTTATAATTACATTTTTCACGATTTATATTCACCTTATCTTTTCTCAGTAAAAATTCCGGTGAATTCAATGGGTAAAAAGCCCAATTCAGATGAAATTTTCCAAATTGGAATAGATTTCTGTGCTTCCAACAATATAGAAGCAGCCGTTGTTTCAGCCCTTTCAAAGGCTGGTGATTTTCAATTTTCGGCAGTTAATCCAACACAAAACAAAGTTTTAGATGAACTGTATGAATTCACCTATGAAGCCTTTTTTGAGAATAAAAAAGAAAATATAAAGGTGAAATTCAATATCAGGCAGGCAGGCACTCCGGTAATTGATAGTTCTTTTATTCGTTTTGCAAAAAAGTTTTTCGGCAGTTCCACCTGTGAAGATACTAATTGTACAGGAATAGTTTTGGTGGATAAAAAACCATATCAAATCAAACTTCATTCTAAAAGAATTTGGGCTTTATGTTCACTGGATGACCCTAAGCACGCAGAATGGTTGCCGGGGATTTTGCATCCCGATGGTAGAATAACTACCATTTTAGGTGAAATGGTTGACCCCGATTCACCCGACGATATTAGGGATTTCGATAACTGTCCGTTTGAAGGATACAAAATTGAAAAAGTTGAATAATTACCATGTTTATTTCCACTCTATTTTGACTGGGATAGGTTTCGGCCTATCCCTTTTTCGTCTCCGGTTCATCCATCTCTAAGACAGTACAGGTTAGTCAGGAGGTGGGTCAATTAAGGGTTATAGTGGAATCACCGATCATTTTTAACGGTTCACTTGCTGACCCTTATCAAGCCAATAAGCAAGGAGCTTTTTACTATGTAAACGGTGTTTTTCAAAAAGGAAATGTTGCAGTAGGACAGGCTCATATCGCAATTAAGAATGTGAATGACATTCATCCTGAACTTACTTTTAGCAGTTTAGCACGATTAACAGTCGGAATAGTTAGAAGGGTAGATACGGCGTCTTTAGCTGATTTAAATCTCAAAAAGTACACCACAACTTATTCTACGGCTAATCATGGAACCCTAATTATTTCAGACTTAGATGCAACAGATTTGTCTGCTTTAACTAGTGCTTTAAACGAAATTAAAAGCGTTGGGGGTTCATACATCATTCATATTGCCACAAATGGCATTGCAGATGATGTTGTGGTTGCATTCTCAATTGCATAAAAATTGAGAGGCGTTATATAGACGCCTCTCAAAACAACTTCAGTGAAAATACATTTGAATAACTTACCCCCGAAGAAGTCGAGCAATTTCTAAGGGATATTTATATGTACATTATTATACTTATCCGAGGTGATTACAGTTTCTTATTTTAAGATTTTTCTAATAGAAAATTAGGAAACTCTTGGTAATTATCTTTTTTATTATCACCTTTGTGATGTCAAACAATAAAGATAATTAGCCATGAAACCGAAAATGAACCTTTTAGAAAATCTACAACAGCAAACTGCTTCTTTCAAAGAAATGTATATTCGGAAAACTGAAGACTGGGCTAAAGAACAAGCTAAAAGGAATATAGCCCGCTGGAATTTCTTCCAGAAAAATGCAGGTAATAAAAAAGCTTTTTCTTCATTACAAAGTTACTATGATGAGGAAAAATGGTTTTACCGGGTGAAACCTTATGAACTTGATGAGAAAATGTACGCTGAACATGCACGTAAAGAAGCTGAGCAGCATTTTGAAGATAGTCTTTGTAAACTGTGTGCTCGTATTCTTAAAAAGGATATGCGTATTGAAACCCTTATGATTGATGTTCGTCATGTTGATGTAAATCTTGAATGTGAAATCTGGGATGGTATTCAACGGGTAACTGCATATACAATACTAGCTTGGGGTCCAATATACCGCCCACACTACCGCTACATCATCAAATAAAATTCAGGCCGGGTTTCCCGGCCCCTTTACTCATAGATAACGTAAAATTGTCGTTAACCTAATAATACACCATATGAATCCTTTGATTATTTCAGGCACATGTAAAGAATTATATAGTTGTGAAAAACTCTTAAAACGTTTTGGGTATATTCCTCGTGGTTGTTATCTGAAAAATTGTGACAATCATGAATCCGGTTTCATTTTCATAAATAAAGAAGGGGATTTTTCTTTTCATGAAACCAATCCCTACCCCGAATATGAAAGAATAGTTACTGCCAGTGATTTCTTGAAAAATTACGGGTTATTAGGGGTTAGGAGCTGCTACAGCTTTCGAAGTCTGTATTTAGTTATTTCAGGTCTTTTATTCATGATGGGCTTTGAAGAAAGTACGCCATTAGGCGTGTGTATTCTAGTTGGTTTACTGGCTGTAAATTTCCCTCTATTCTGGAAAGAAATACGTGATTTTATCACTAAACTCAATTAAATATGGAAGAAAAGGAATATTGGTACCCCACCAAACAGGATTTTAAACGTGAACCTATAGGAGGATTCATGGCTACAAAGTTCTTTGATAATGGAATGGGTGTGATAGTTCATAAACTTAATTATCCTAATTTATACTCCATTACCATACTGGAAGGAACACCTGATTCATATCAGGTAATAAGTGGTGAAAAAATTTCACCTCGTTTGGAATGTGGAATGGGGTTTACCTATCATGAAGTTAAATTAATGTTAAGAAACATTCAGGATTATGTCAAAAAATGATAAAGAGTTCATGGATATATTGTGTCAAGATTTTGAAGAACTTTCAAAAGGTGAAATGCAGATACTCCGACACAGAACACGTTCTTTTTTCAATATCGAATCATCTGTAAAAATTACCCCGGCACAACTTTTAAATGCCTATCTAATATTTAACCGTAAGTACATTAAAACTTTTGACACGGTTACTATTATAACAAAGCCGTTAAAATGTGATTTTGGTCCTTTTGCAAACGGAATAAGATACAGGCATCCTAAATTATCAGTTGTAACTTTTGACGGCTTAAACGGTCTAAAAGAAGGGTCTTTTATCGTTTCTGAACCAATCACATTACCCGTGATAACAGAATTTATTATGGGAGAGAAAACTGAAATTATATGTATTGCACCCGATGGACACTTTTGCAGGTTAAAAGATGATGAATTTTTATTCTAATTTTTACTAACTTTGGTGTGATTTCGAAACGTGGTTCATTGTTTCAGTTTGTCAATTTGAAAGAAAGCGGGTGTATTGCCCGCTTTTTATGTTCATATAATCAATTTCCGTAATTTAGCCCGGTTATTATGCCGGGCTTTTTACTATGTGATAGAATAATCAACAGAAAAATTAGGGGCACTTCCTGTTGTACTTAATTCTACAGATACAAATCCACCAAATTGAATTGCTTTGACCAGTTCTTGGGCTAAAGTATTTTTATCTTCATCACTAATATCGGTAATTGAAATGATACCACCCAATATTGTTGGAGTATATAGAGTTTCATACTTAGCACAATCTATTACCACAGGTGTAACCCCCATTGCATTTAATATGGTAACTTTCATAAATTTAGATGAAATACTCCAGGTGGGTTGCGGCCTTACATCATCAACCCCCTCAACAGCCCATATTAGTGTCCCACCGCTAGGCAATTCACTTCCTCTAAAATTGGCAGCAACTTGCCAGTTATTTCCTGTTTTTTGAACTGTATAATTCGATGCGTTAGCCCCAATAAAATCAAACATTAATCTCAAACTGACACGCACCAACCCCACCTCCTGACTAACCTGTACTGTCTTAGAGATGGATGAACCGGAGACATTAATTGCTGTGTTGCGGGCTTCTCCAGTGTTTGCCGCAGCCGTCACATTGACGGTCGTTGTGCCACTTGACCCGGTGTCAGGAGTGGCGGTTACAAAATCTTTTTGCATAATTTCTGATTTTTAAGTTTTAAAAATTGGACGCAAAACTGCTGTCTCAGCGGTTAGCGTCCTAGTGAAAAAGTTTAGTTCCAACAATATAGTTTCTAACAAATATACCTCGAACAAAAATACTGTTTTTATTTATCTTTAGCAATTTTAACCGGGTGTTCAATGCCATATCCAAACAATGCAAAATCCATACGACATGGATCATCAGGAAATATTTCCCGGCACGCGTTTGTAAGTTCAATTACAGTTTTCATGTCGTCTGAATTACGGGTAATGAGATTTAGTTGACGACCTACACGTGCAACGTGGGTATCTAAAGGCATCAGTAAAAGATTTGGGCTGAACATTTGCCAGCAACCCAAATCTACCGGGCTGTCTTTTCGAATCATCCACCGCAGAAACATATTAATACGTTTACAGGCTGATTTTACATCGGTCGGAATACCTTTTACCTCACCGTTAAATAAATTCGTTACAGAAGCTACTAGATCAGTAGCAAGCCCATTATGCACAAAAGTTTTATGTACAGCTTCTTCTAAGGTAGGATAACGGGTATATATGCCATGTAAAACCTCACATAAATCATAAAAGTCTGCATAGGTATTAAAACGGTACAGAGTTTTATTTACCGGGTGGGTGCGGCTCATTTCTATGTATCTTTTATCCATTATAAAACGGTACGGAGTACTATTCAGCTCTCCCATATATGTAAACAGTTTTTCAAGAACATTCAGAAATACAGCCCGGCTACCATACGCCAGCCATGAGGCAATAATTCCTGTGATTTCTCTATTCACCTGTTCCCTCCATCTGTGAGAAAATTTAACGGGGTCCTTATCGATAAAAGCACGAATTTCGTACTTCCGGACCATACGGTCGAATAATTTTCTTTGTTCTTCTACGTTATTCATTTCTGTATAATTTCATCAAGCAGTATTGTTCTGGTTGTCCCATTAGAGCATGGTTTTTTGCTTTTAGTCAGACATACACCATGTAATTCTATTTGTGGAAGGTTTTTTCTACGGTAAGTAACTAAAACCTTTTGTATTTCAATCCACCCGGTGGCATCTCTAACCTGATCACCTCTTTTATAGGGACAGTGTTGCCGGGCATATTCAAGTAAAATACGACGCTTCTCTTCTAGATAGCTTTCATCAAGCTCTCTGATTTCATCTAAATACTTTTGTTTTGCATCCATACAATTTTAATTTTTCCGGTTTCAACTAATCTTTTCAATTTAGCCCCTGAGCATGAGCCAAGAGATAAACTATCTAAAATCTTATTGTAAAAGTTCATCTTTTCTTTTGATAGGTGCTGTTGATTCAGCATCCATTTTGGACTTAAAACCCAAAAATTTTCAGAAGGGTATTCCTGACATGTCAGGTACCGTCCATTAAGTTTATCGAAATTCTGTAAATTAGCATACCTAAATACATAGGTGCGCTGGGAATTCATTTCATAAATAGTGGAACCATGAGGGTCCAGCATTTTGTCCATGTCTATTAATCCACGAAAATTACGCCGGGTAAAATCGGCATGCTGAAACATATCAGGCTGTTTTCCTATAAATGTAATAGTCGCCATAATTTGTGCAATATATTCTGTTTAGATTTATTTTCAGAAGAAGTTGTATTTACAGTAGGTTCATCATACATGATGTCGTTATCTGATATGTAACGGCAATATTCGTCTAACCATGTATCTCCACAAATTTCATAAATTTGTTGTTCTTCATCGGTTAAAATGTAATAACCACCCGATACAAAATCTACTCGCTTATTCATACGTTATTCATTGTTTGACGAAGCAAAGTTGTAAAGAATTTTGGAATTAACCAAGAAATTCAGGATAAATCTTAACAAAAACAAAAGATGCGACAACATTTTACAGTCATCACATCTTTTTTGAAATTAAAACCTCAGTCTGAATAACGAATTCTTATTTTTTACCCTTTGCCTTACCGGATTGCTTTTTAGCAGGTTCAACAATCTTTTTGATTGTTTTAGATGGCTTAAAAGACAACGAACGACTTTCGGGTACATTCATAGGCTTACCAGTTAGAGGGCTGGTTCCGGTTTTTGCCTGATTCACCTTTTGTTTAAATTTTCCCAGAGGAAATGAAATTTCCTCCCCTTTTTCAACGCAGTTTTCAACAACCACGTCGGAAAAAGCCTCAATAACGGCTTCAACTTCTTTTTGCGAAAAGTCAGCTTTTTTGGCTACAGCTGCAATCAATTCGGATTTTTTCATTGTTTCAAAATTTTAATTGTTGTTATATATTGGGACTGTTCCCTTTGATTTTCAATCGACTGATCTAAGTAGTCTATAGCTTCGTCGATAAAATCGGCGGCATCTTGCAGATTGTTGGCGGTTTCGTACATACTTCGCCCCCGTTCACTGTCTTGTATATTTTCGGGTAAATTGTTATAGGCTTCGTCTTCTTCTTTCTGTAAATTTTCTATTTCGTACTTTAATTCTCCTAATTTTGCCTTCACATATTCGATATGGTTTCGTTTTTGCTTATTCATTGTTTTTAGTATAAATGTGGTGTTATAACGCTTAATCTCATGGTAAAGTTACTGAATAAAGACAAAACTCTCAGGTTTTTATTTTCATAGAGATTCTAAATCGTGTCCGTTACGGAGATGTTTAATACATTCCAATATATAATACCGGGTTGCTGTGATATACGCCTGTTCTATCCTTGAACGATTAAAAACCATTGTTTCTATTGATCCATTTTTGTACTCTTCACGAATACACCCATGACCATTACAATACCATATCTTTTTGATGTTAGCGGCAGCTTTGGCCCGTAAAATTCGTAATAATTCTGTTCTCATAATCGTGTTTCTATTATTTTTCGTAAACGGTTACTATAACCCTTCTTTTCAGCATATACGGTGTCTAAATAGGCAAGATATTCATCTGCGGTTTTCCCACGGGCATATATACTTTGCCAAATTGCATAATCCATCAGGCATTCCTGCCAGGAATTAAAACGGGCATGATAATATAGAGTACCAATGGCTAATGTCGGCCGTCTTGACGGAACTTTCATTCCGCTACAATTATGTCCATTTCGAAATGAAAGACTGGTAAAATTACCACTTTCTTCAATACATTGTGCCATAACAATCCGTGGATGTTCAAGCCTGAGTAAAAAGATATAGGTGAAGACGCTGTCAGCGATTGTTGAAAGCGTATCTACCGGGCTTTCAAAAGACGCTGTTGGTGCTGATTCTACTTCCCGAGTACACCGGGTGCATGAATTGAATACCAAATAAATCAGAACGTATACAAGAAGTATGACCATAATGTCTACTATTGCTTCCCCTATTGTAAGGGGTCTGCCACCGATTTTTGTACCCAAAATTTTTCTGATAAACCCTTCCTTTTTAGGTGGTGTTCCGCCGGGGTATATTGTTTCTTCCTGTAGCATTTTTATCTTAGTTTAAGTTCAACTTCTTCAAAATATGCATAACCCCTACCACTCCATAAGATATTTTTAAAGGGTTGTTCAAGATCAAATATGTGACTTCCGAAAGAAATATCGTTTACTACTTCTTTAAAATTCATCACATCCTGATAATTGAATGGATTAGAAATTCGTCGTATAGATGCCACTACATCCGATTTGAAACATTTTGTGTGATAATCACTGTATTTTGGTTTATAGTAAGTCTTTTCTAAAAAAGGTATGCGTATAATCTGAATATTAATTCCAGCCACATAATTTGTATACCCTAAAACTGTCAAGGAATCACTGTTTATGAACGGAGAATTACGGTAGGGGGTGGTAACTGATTGGCAAAATTGGTTTTCTTTAACCCTCATCTGAATAATACCGCCGTCTTTAAACCATATCTGCAAATAAACTGAATCTACAATTGAAATTTGTTTAATCTGCTGACGTTCGAATGGGTTTACGATTTTCGGACTATAATTATATGGAATTAACCCGAATGGAAATGTTGAAAAATACCCTAATTCATAGGGGGAGATTCCAACTTTAGGAAGAGATTCATTTACAATGATTGCATTTGATTGTGTGTAACCTACGATGCCACACAACACCATCATAATTGATAATACTAGATTTTTCATGGCTTTTCTATTTTTAGGTATTCAACAAGTTCATTCTTTAAATGGGTTAGTTCTTCGACGGTTAAATTACTCAGAGTTGACCACTTTTTACCTTTACGTGAAATTAATACGGTCACATCGTTTAAATCGCTATCATTCTGTATGAATTCAACATTAAAACCCTGCGGAGTAACATTATTGTCCTGCTCTTCCACAAGCTCATAATATGAATGATAGTCTTTGGTGTATTCGCGGCCAAACGCTTGGATTTTCTTTTTGCAAACCACATGAATAACCGTATTTGAAGTAAATGTTTGTCTTGAAGTATACGTTTTAATATCGACAACATCACTGAACGTAGTTTTTAGATGCCGTATTTTTGCCAATGCCATCGAGTAATTATCTACTTTACCCTCCATAGCAACTCTGTTATGGCATAGTGGGTGGAGTTTGTAAATTGTTATCATAATGCTCTGTCAAAAATTTCAATTAATTCTTCTGGATCAATATTGGGAGGAAAAGCGTCCATACCCGGTAATACATCTTTCGTGAAAGTTATTTCATAATCTTCATCTATCACTAGGAATTGGTTTGCCTGTACAGACCATCTTACTATATGCATAGGAATCCATGTCACCCCTAGCTCATTATTAATGATTCGAAAGGCTTTCATGGTGGTGTGGGTAATAGCTGCGGTACGCATTCGGCCCTCATACATAAAACGCACCATTGCACTACAGTGCATCGTACAGCGTATTCGCCCCGGTTTAATGTCTATTGGTTCGTTTACGTAACGAACACTGGCTGGGTCGGTAAATTGTCCCACCACCTGGACTTCCCCCGTCTTTGAGACCTTAACAGAGGCTATTGATACAGTGTGACACGAACCGTCCTCGCTTTCTATGTGAAAAGATGTGCCTGTTTTGAACTTTTTCATGATGTACTGATTTTAGTAAACATCGAAATATATTCTGACGTTAGTTGAGTAGCCATTTTTCACCAGGCACTCAGGCTGCGTCTTTGTTACACCCTGCATCTGATTCTTCTTCTGTTAAGTCGATTAAAACCTTTTCCATTATTTCTATGAATTAAAGGGTGAATTTAAATGAATTAATTTGGGTAGATGTCAGAGATTCCGGAATCTCTTTTAATATTATCCACTTTCCATTTTGCCCCTTATCAATATACCCCTCGTATTGTAATTTACTCGTCACAGAGTCCACTATACACGTAGTTTTACGAGCCTTTTCCCACTTTTCGGGTTCTAATACATACTGAATCATCTGATACCGAGTTACTTCTTTTCCAGCGTTTTTCTTAAAGAAACTTTTAATTTTGTTGAGATAAGTTTGTGATTTCATGACGTATATTATTTACTGTTTGACAATACAAACATAATACTTTTTCTGGATTCAACAATGAAAACCAAGATAATTCTTTAGTATTTGTCTGGAATATTCTGCGGGTGCGTTTTCCAGCACCTTGTCCCAATCCTCAGTAACCACGGGTTTTAGACCACTTTTAACAATGTATTCGCATCTTTCTGGAGCGATAATATGCAGCAGGCCTGGATTAAGTATAAATAGACGCATGCTCTCAGCCACGGATTCGTAAATATTAGGCTCATATCCCGTGATTTTACCTTTCTTTGGGAAGCCACGGTGTAATTTAACGCAGTAGTCCACCCAGTGGCCTATTTCGTGTGATATGACGCCCACACCAGTGCGGTCTATTTTATAACCGGGGTAAGACCACTGCCTGCCACCGGGTGAAGGGTTGAAGGAAACGTTTGCAACGTCGGGTACATGAATTTTAATCGCTCTTCTTTTAAAGTCACATAGACCACAATACCCATAAGGATTCGAATCAGGAAACAAATAAAATGTAGGGAGTGGAACCCGGTTCAAATTCATAAACCTTTTCACATGTTCCACCCCTATTTCAACTAATTGTTTCTTTGTTTTATCTTTATAAGACTGATTATAAAACATGGTATTATTCAATAGTTTTCCATTTGCCATTTTTCGTCAAATAGTGGTTATTATGACGTTTGATAAGTCGGTCAAGACACTGAGTTATTGTTTCACATACCTTTAATTGGTAAAATTTCATAGGCTCTGCCTCACTATAACGCCACCCCTGAGTTAGCACCCATTTGTCACCGCTTTTATTTTTGCGGATGATGTAAGGAAAATCTGTTTCAGATTTTATGTGTAATTTAACACGGCTTTCACCAATTAACTCCACATTGTAAAGACTGCCTAAGTTTCTGTAATTTGCAATTTCTTGAATTTCCATTTTTCCAGTGTTTTATTGTTTGACACCACAAAAGTGTGAAATTATTTTGAATCTACAAAGAAAATCCGAATAAATTTCAGGAATTTTCTAATTTTTCTTCATTCTTTGCATTGAAACAATTGCACCCGGTAGCATTTCAATGCTATGTTTTTTAAAGTCTACCGACGCCAATAATTGACACGAACACCTACCAATAAAATTGGGAAATATACTGCTATCTTTTGCTAATGTCATTTTAACCATTTCTCCATCGCATTCAGTAACCTGTCCTCTAAAATTAGAGGAGTACTGTTCAAACTTTACAGTAAACCCAATTATATGTTGCATTATATATTTAAGTTCTTCGGGGATGACTGAAACACCACCCGAATTCCATCCTGATTCTATATTGTTTTCTTTCATAACCGTACTTATTTGGTAGATTCAGCTGTTTTCAGCGGGCAATTATGATATTTACAAAAGGTGCCCGGGTTACGCCCGCATTCAATGTATGTAATATTGTTGTCTTTAACGGGTACTTTATCGGTGCATTTACTCTCAATCTTTTCCATCCAGGAAACAATTGGTGATTTCTTTTGTCTATAGTTCATAATACAAGAGTTAAAGGTAATTAAACATAGGGGTCAATATGCTCCTGAACCCACTTTTCATCTTCAAACTTTCGTTTAAAATAGGCAACTTTATCATCAAATTCCTTTTCGGAATCAGCTTCAAATATTTGACTGGCTGGACATGGAGTATTACTGTAGCATTGCAATTGATCAAAACTATTATCAAAGCACCGGACACGTGCAATATCAGACGGATATCTTGGAATATTAGGATCGTTTGCCACTTCGTCCGGAAACACTTCCCATTTTGAATAAGCTAAATAAACTCCATAATATCTACTCATAACGGCTGCTTTTTAGTGGTTAATCTTCGTGTTTCTACCTTTACAGAACCCGGCTCTATATCTTCATAGTGCTTTTCAAGCCTTTCAATGATTTCCGTAAGTTTGAAGTTTCTTTTCACCTGAACCCGGGCATGAATTGTACGTACTTTTACGTTGTGGCCAATCTTACGGCCACGAAACATAACTCTGACTGATCTGATCATAATCGTATTATTTAGTGGAACATAAATTAAGCAAGAGAAATATTGGTAGTTTTAGGCTCTAAATAGCCATTTAAACCCAGAGACTTATTTGCTCTGGCTATTTTACGTTTCAGTGAAGCAATACGCAACCGAATTTCTTTAGACGGGTTTTCAATAGTTTCCTTTTCGGCTAATTCTGCGCTATATCTTTCAAGACGCTCCTGGGCATTACCCCGCTTCTTAGGTTTAGCAACAGCTTCCACTACGGGTTCTTCTTCAGGTTCCTCTTCCTCCTGAACGGGTTCTTCGGTGTTATTTATAGCTGCTAAATATTGATTAGCAATGCCCCTATAACTATCTATTAAGGCTCTTTTAGAAAGTTTTTCGGCATCATCGGGCAAACTTACCTTTAACCCTATTTTAACGCAGTTAAGAACTAACTCTTCAAAACTGGCAATTAAGTTTGGACGGTTAACGTATTTATATGCTGCTTCTGGATTGTTTACAATATTCAACATAACCACATTGTTAGCAAATTCTGAATTGTTGGATGAAGTTTTCATATTTCTGTTATTTAATAGTTATACCCTCTAATTACAAATACAATATTTTCCCCGCTTCTGTGCTCATGGGCACATACCATACGTTCATTAATGTATTCTTCAAAATAATCATATATGCCCCAATCTCCGTGCCGACTGTTCATTACATCATCAATAATTTTATCTTTCACTTCCTCTACTGAATCTCCACAACAATCGGGTTCTTGCTTTACCTCATACATTTCTTCGTATGGGTAAAGATTCGTTACTAGATAAGCTTTAAACGTTTTGTTAGATGCATTATTTTCCATGATTCAATGTTTTGTTGTTTTGACATTACAAATGTAGTACATTCTAAGATGATGACCAAGAAAATTCCAAATTATTTCTGAGAATTTTGCCAAGATTCTTTACAAGCAGCATCCATAACGTATTCCATATTTTGATAATCAGGACATTCTTTAATAGCTATACCTGTTACATCAACGTAAAGTGTTCCATCCTCATCACATTCAACGATGAACCAACCATCATTGTACATTACATAACCATCTTCGTAAATGGTTTGAATAAGTGTGCGGCCGTCTTTCATTGTAGAGGAAGCCAATTCATAGGGATTGGTGATTGTGCCCTGCTCAGCTTGATTTATCCGAGCCATAGCCACAAGACATACTTTTGCCAGTTCTCTTCTTGTTTTGATATTATCAACCCATCGGTGGGTTGCTACTGGTTTACTAAAATCTAAGTTTTTATAATATCTTGCGCCTTGCATAACCTTCATTCTTATTGTTTGACAATGCAAAGTTGTAAATAATTCTTGAAAGTTCAAAGAAATTTCCTATTTTTCTTAGAAAAATAATAGCCCGGCTTTTATCACCGGGCTATAACTTAAAAATCAGAAAAGAAATAACTACCTTAATACACAAGAAAAACTATCTGAAAACTCACCGCTACCTGCGTCTCTTTTTAAGGTTGAAAAGAAAATAGGCGGTGCATCTACCCACAATTTACTAAAAGTGACTGTAGTAAAGGTATCATTACTTGCCGGGTTCAAATTAACTGCCCAACCAATACTGCTCAATTTATTCTTGATTTGAGCCACCCCGACTATGCCAGTTATTTCTGAGTTGTTTTGATGAATATTTGTATCATTTATATAAATGTAGAATTCTGAATTATCGGGTTTACTCAAAGACACTGTTTCATTTTGTGCCAATTCTATAACCTGAATTATAGTGCCATTTGTCATAATTTGGCCAGCATCTTTCTTCCATGGGAATGTTGCTGATGATCCAAAATCAAAGGTACACAGCTGTGCACCCCAATCCATTACAAAAGCTATTTCACCACTAGTTTGACACTCACTGTAAAATGATTTACCATTTTCCAATTCATAATGACCCTTAACTACTTGACCATTTTCAACTGAATAAACATCAGGAAACATGAAAATGGGATACTCATAGTATTTAACTTCATCTGCCCATCCACCTAAAATATCAGGAGGGATTCCTGCCTGACTTATACTAACTGTTTTAGTAATTCCACCTCCAGTAATGTTAACAGTGGTGGTTCTATCATCTCCGGTATTAGCAGCTGCGGTTACATTAACGGTGGTACCTCCAGCCCCCCCCCGAATCTGGAGTAGCTGTAATAAAATCTTTTTGCATGATTGAATAACTGTTTTTATAGTTTTCTCAGACTAGCCTGATTGATACTTTATACTTTAAAGTGATGGATAAAGTTATATAACGAAAAAGAGGTGGCTGTTACACCACCTCACGTGTCAAAACAATAAAAACACTTCTAACGAAAAAGAGACCTCAATTAGATTTGAGGCAGAAGTTTCTTTATAAGAAGATCATAACGATCATAAATAGCATGTGCATGTTTCTCAACCACCCGGCATTTATCAGCAAAGGATGAATCTTTACCAGCAATTTCAACTGATACTAATACGCCAAAAGGCGTTGTAGGGTTATAAAGTCTTAAATAAACTCCACTATCATCTATATACCCGGCTTCGGTACCGTTTATCACTATAGTAGCATAATTACGGCGTTTAATTTCAAGACCCTCTTTTATCTTTACTTTTATAAGTTCAAGTTCCATTTTGTATAATTTTGTTAGACACTGCAAATATAGTATATCCTCCATAAAGCACCAAGACTTTAGTCATGAAAATTACAATTTAAAACTCTTCTGTTTGCACAAAATTACAATTTATAAGTAAAACTACATTTTTACTTATACAGTGTAAGTAATACACCGCTAAAAAAGTTATAAATTATAAGTTCAACCAAAATTCACCCGATAAAATTATCTTCAAATTCACGTAACTTCCCTACCTTTTCCAACATAACGATTTTTAACAGATTTAACACTTTATGGAAAGTACAAAACCGTAGATAAAAATTTTCCGGGAGTTGCCTAAAACGATATTACTATTTTCTCAAAAAGTCTTAACGCTAACTTAGAAAAGGTATGGAAGTTACGTTAAGACTTTAACTTTCTTTAACTAGTGTTAAAGTCTAGGTGTCATTTCGTCTACAAATTTTAGTCCATAAATACCCCATGAACGGATGAATTTTTTAAAGACATATTTGTCTACGGGCACGTCTAAAGTGACCGTAATCAATTCAATCTTTTCCGGATAAACCGTGTACTTTTCAAGTAGGTGAAGCTCGTCAAGTCTTTGCACATAATTCATATTTCTCTCAGAATTCGGGCAGACTAATATCAGTCTTTTACGCCGCTTTCTTATTCTTACTCGTCTATACATACTGTTTTACTTTTGTGTAATTACTGGGTAGATGCTGCCGGGAAATTGACCGGGGGAAGGCTTACCTTCCGAATATAGAGGAAACCGCGCCCTCTAAATACCCCATACCCAAAATCTAAATTACCCCATAACCCCATACCAAACGCCCACACCCCTCCAATACCCCACATACACCTCATGCTCTATATATCTTTATCAATGGCCCCTATACCTGATGTCACCCTGATATTTTATTAGAGAGGCTGAACAGGGAATCCATTCTGGACGCTCTAATTTCACTATCACCCATTTTCTATTATTACATCTATTTCACTTACAACATAATTCCAGGAACAGACTTTTCAAATCTTACCCTATAAAACAGGGCCAGAACTGACCACTTATCCTCGTCATATTCTGACCCCTTACTCCACCGACACTCATCGTCAACCACATACGCTACCCCTACATAATTTCCTATCGATAGCTATTTTAAAGGTGAATATCTCCTTTAATATGTCCACTCCGAATCAATATATCATATATACCTGCAATACGTTCTATGGCTGGAATTCTATAGTTCAACACCTTTATGATTCTACGAATCAATTCTTCATTATTTCGGACATGCTGGTTAACAACCTGCAAACTCAGCTCTAGCTCCCTTATTCTTTCCCCTAACAGGGCTTCGGTAGTTTTTTTTCGTATTTTCACTCATTTCACTCTGACTATTTTATAGAAACATTCAAAATAAAGGTCCTCTACTGGTATATTCATAATCTCCACGTGAGAGTTGCAGGCAATAAACTGCCTCATTGTTCTTTTATCAGCTTCACAGAATGCACTCCATTCACCCGAAGTTTCTTTTGAACGGTTCAAATAATATGCTTCCTTACTCTTACAAATAAAATACACACTGTACTCTCTTTCACCCTCTTTTAAGGTAATATTAGGGTATTTCTCTAGGGTTTTTATTGCTTCATAAAGACGCCGCTTCAACTTTTTTCTTAGAAGGGTTGAATGAATCAAACCCACTAGTACCATAATGAGTATTAATAACGCTACGATAAAAATAATTCTGTTTACAATTTCGGCATTCATAATTTCTATTATTTAATTGGTTTATAATAATCATTTGTTAAATAGGTAATAATGAGGGTCTTCTCTTCCAGGCTGAAATATTTGTAATATTTCCTCTTTGTCTATGATTTCAAGATACTGTTTAATTTTCTTTTTAGCATCACTAGAAGTCCGGCTAGCTGAATTATTCACCAGTGCACAGTAAACTGTATCATTCATTTTATAATAGATCCAAACATCATACCATAGACGACCATTGTCTAAACAATTAGGAAATTCACGAACCTCAAACTCTAAAAAGTCTTCTTTCCTTAACCTAAGAAAATATTTATCCATAATTATTCTTCTTTATTGTTTTTCAACATTTCCTGAAAAAGTTCCTTAGCCCTATGTAAAGTTCCTTTTACTGTACCTACTGGTACCTGCAATTCATCAGCAATCTCTTCATAAGTAAGGCCGTCTAAATATCTCAGTTCGAGCATCCGACGGTGCCACCGGGGTAATTCTTCAATCATTCTTTTTACAAAATCCACATACTGAACATTCATAACCTCCTCAAGAGGGGTATCGGCTTCATCTTTTAACTGAAATACAAACTTTGCATCATCGTCATCCTCATCGGTATCTATTCTTACAAACGAATGCCTTTTACGGGCACGATTATAATCTATAGCCATATTCAACCCGATTCGAATGAGCCACGTGCTGAAAGCATATTCAGGAGTATAATTGTGCAAAGAATTGAACGCTTTTTCAAAAGTCTCCATGCATAAATCAGCCGTTGCATCTTCATCCCTCAGGTATTTATTTAATTGGTAATGTAGTATTTTGTAATACTTTTCAAATAGCTGCTTATATGCCTTTTGATCCCCGCACAGAGCATTTTGAATTAGAAAAAACTCTGTCTTTTTCTTTTGTTTAATGCTCATCTTCTTTAAACGTATTTACCCAATACACAACTTTAATTTGACCGGAATCCAATTGGTCAATCCGAGTTTTTATATAGTTGTTCTTTATTAAGAAGTTTGCTAGTTTAAGAGCAACTGTCTGAGTATCCGTCGCTTTTTCCATAAACCTTTCGTCTTCTCCTAATTTCACCATTAAGTAATCAACAATATACTTTTTAGGTGCATCTTTTTCATTTTTAAAATTAGGAGCTGCTTCACTCATAAACAACAGATCACCCAGCATATCTTTTTCTAAATTAAAAATAGGTTCATGAATGGTGAAAGAACTAAACTTAGAAGTAATTCCAACATCATCCCTGCGGGCAGAATCTTGTATTACCTTTTCAAGTAAATGATTTATTCCCCTACGAAATTTCCAGTAATCCATGGCAACTGATTCACAACTCTTACGGCAAATTTCATCATAAGCCTCACTTGATTTAATCAGGCGAAAAGCTAATTTAATTCTCTCTTTTAATTTCATACCTTTAGTTTTCTTTAGTGTTTTCAATTTGTTTGTGAAAAGTTTTATCTGAACAGATATTCGTTAACGCCATAATAGCATTCAAATCCTGTAAAGTATCTTTTTTCTTTTTAGAAGCTCTATATTCATCCCTGATTTCATTAGGATACAATGAATGTTTTTTAATATAAGCTTTTTCAAAAAGCTCACGCATTCTTTTCCGCTCAACTAAATAATTTTGGCGATGCCATTCCCATAGTTGACTGAATTCAATATATTCTGACGGGGTAAAATCACACCCGATGAAATGATCATTCACACCTTTCTTTTTGTAATAATGCAAATCATTTTCATACCGTTCGGTTGCATCGAACATGAAAGTATACACTTGTAAAAACAATTTTAAAACAGAATTTCTCACACGAAACATATATTCTTTCTTCTGTTCTTCATTCAGTTCCTCAGGCGTAACCCCGTATTTAGCACAAAGTGTTTCAAGTAAACGTTGAGCCGCTTCTTTTTCACCACCTATTCCACCTTCTGCAAGGGCTTTCACTTTCTTTATTTTTAGCAAAATTTCCTGAGGGGTTTCATTTTGAAAAACTGATGATTCCATGATAAAATGTTTTTAAGTTGTTTTGTATTGTTATTTTGACATTACAAAGTTGTAAAGAATTTTGGAATTAACCAAGAATTATCCGAAAATTCTAATATTTTTCTAAATAATCTACAGGCACAACCATGCTTATAAGATCACCTTCGGTGAAATATACACGTATTGTTTGTGTTTGGTAACAAAACGTTGAACTAACAGCAATTCCTATCTTACCATGAAGTTTGTGTAAAATTTGATTGGTACTGGGCTGATCAATTTTAACCCGGACGGCTTTTTCTTTAGTGAAGATTTTACTATTCATAACCAAATACTTTATTAGCAATATTTTGCATCATCTGTTGAAATTTATTACCACGATATTTTACACCCCTCTGATAAACTTCCGCACATAACACAATTTCTGGTTTACAACTATGATCATGAAATTTGCGTACTTTGTAAATCTTACAGAAAACTGTATGCTCCACGTTATCAGCCAAAACTTTATCTCTTTCAATTATCATTATAAAAGGATAAAGGGGATCAGTAATATCTTTATCGATCCGAATTCTCATTCGGTACCCTCTTACTATTTCACTATTCCACCCGACCACTCTACCATTCAACTGTTCATCATGTAAGGGTATTAAATTGTACTTTGTCTTTTTATATTGAATAACTAAATTTTTCATACTAATCTACTTTCTAACAATGAATAAAGGCTCTGAATCTAATAAAGAAAAATCAATACCTTCAACGGGCCTTTTGACTAAAATTACATCATATTCAGTCCATGAAACATGGACAAACTTTGCCCTAAAAGGTCCATAGGGATGAGAGTAATTATCGTTATAATAATTCTCAAGCTTCACCAGAAGCTCTTTTTTGGTTTCGGCTTCTAAAAGTGGGGTTTCACAAATATTCCCTGACTGATACACATGATAAGCTTTATACATAAAGTTTTTCATGACTAATTGCTTTTACTGTTTGACATCACAAATGTAGTGAGAATAAATTCTTTTACCAAGAAAAATCCTGAAAATCTTAAATATTTCTAAACCATTAACGTTACATAATACGTATATAAAATCGTAATCAAAAAGCTTTTTATTATGATTAAAACAGGTTTAACTGCTGATGAAATTAAACTCAGCACTGATCATCTAAATGGTCTATTAGCGGATCATTTTACACTTATGTTAAAAACGTGGCAATTCCACTGGAACGTTGTAGGAAATTCTTTTGGTTCCTACCATGAATCTATGCTCAAACTTTATGAAGCCGAAATCGAGCGCGTAGATGACGTTGCTGAACGAATCCGGGCTTTAGGGGAACGTCCGTTAGGAAGTATGAAGGCTATGCTGTCCCACAATCACATTCAAGAATTTAGCATGGATGAAGCCGTTCCACAGGCATTAACTATGTGGGGTTATATTCGTGATGACTGGGACAAAACTATCCGTCATATTCGTGAAATTCATGAAGAAATTTCTCCTAAAGACTTAGCTACCCTCAATTTTTTAGAGGACATGATTGAAAGTATGGAGAAAGAAGCGTGGATGATTCGTTCTTATAACACCACACCGGATGGTAATTAAAAAGAGGGGTAAATAACCCCTCTTAAAACTATAATCAGAAATTAATTCTTTCATTATTCGCGACACGCAAGTTCTATATTTAAAACTCCCGTGAATCCTTGAAATTGTAATTCAATTGTTTGATAATCACCGTCAGAAGCGTCATTGGAACCAAATCCGATTGTTTTACTTCCTGAGGTAAATCCAATAGGAGCAAAGTCACCATAATCGTCGGTAATTTTAGCAGAAGTGATAACTCTATCAAAAGTTAAACTTCCGCTTATTATACCTTCACCCGGTGCAATATCCATGGTAATACTACCCGGTACGGGTATTTTATCTCCTACGGCTGATCCGGGGTGATACCATTTACTTCCTCCGGTAAAATCTATTACAGTGACTTGTTGTCCTGCTGCCTGACTAATAGAAACTTGTTTTGAAACTCCACTACCTGATACAGCAATGGTTGTGTTGCGAGCTGCCCCACTATTTGCGGAGGCTTTAACGTTTACCGTTGTACCTCCAGCCCCCCCCCCCGAATCTGGAGTAGCTGTAATAAAATCTTTTTGCATAATGTTAAATTTTGGTATTTAAATTGCTACAAATATAGCCTTTATAAAATATCGTTTTCTTCACGTTTCTTACGTTCGCGTCTTTTGCGACGAGCCTCCAGACGTTTCGCCCGGCGAATCCGTTCCTCCTTTGAAAGACCTTCAAATTTATCCACCTTCTCTTTATGGCGGCTTATAGATTCTTTAATGGCCCCTTTAATACGCATACCTTTCTTCTGCTTCTTAGCCTTATTCAAATTATAATCTACTTCAAATTCTCCTTTAGGTTCATCCTGTTCTTCGGGATCAGCTACCAATATAACACCATTTTCCTTTAAATCTTCAATACGGGTGGTATCTGGAGTGTTGGGGTTAGCTTTAGTGTCTTCAATTGTTTTGGCAGTTTTCATGGCTTTTAACCGTTCTAGCATTCTCTTACGAATATTTTCACCTGATTCATTCACCACAGGATTGGCATCTTCAATTACTTCGTCTATAGGAACGAATTCATCGGTGAATTTTGTGGATGCCTCTTCAATTTGCCCCCAATCATACTGTTTAATCAAAGCACTAGGCAGTTGAACAGTTGCACCGTCCATTACGTTGCTATTAAATCCGTTAAATTTGCTATACCAGCTATTAGCAAGCTGAGCAATTAACACGCTAGGATTCAACCCGGCTTTAGCAGCCGTTAACCCTATAACAAGAGCATTAATCGACATTTGTTTCATTACAGACATAACGTTTGTTTCTGCCTGTAATGTGGCGTTTATATCTATACGACCGTCAACGGTCATTTTAATTTCGTTTCCCTTAACTTCTTTACGGGCCTGTTCAATAATGCGTAATATCAAATTACACAAATCTACATTACTGCCACCTGCTGCCCGGTTTTTAATTTCTACTTCTGTGAGCATCTGGTTTAATACTTCCAAACGCCCCGTTTCAGTGGCAATACGAAAATCTTTATTAGTAAGTACGTATTCAGCCCGTCGGCGTGTAATCAGGTCACGATTTTCAACATAGAACTTTTTAAGTTCATCCTCAGGAACTTTTATACGGTATTCCTTAGCCATTATTTTAGCTACATCCGTTATGGTATAAAACTTACCAAAAAGCTCCATAATCGTGCCCGTATAGTCCACTAAATTCCTGGACTTACGTAGCTTTGTACCTAAAGCTTTATTTAATTCTTGTACGGTACGTTGGTAATTTCTTTCTAATTTCAGGTAATGCAACCGCATCACATTAGCGGCCTTAACAGCACTCAAATCTCCTCCCACTGATTTTATATAAGCACTCACATTTACTATCTGCTGATAGTCTATTTCGATAGTTTTTTCTTCATCGGTGCCCTCATTCAAAACCAAAGAATAATACCGTTTGGGGCTTAAATCACGTTCTTCTTTAGCCCATTCCGACGCAACATATAAATCTTTAACTACGTCGGTGGATTCGGTGATATAATCAGGCGCATTTTGCATAATGCGCTCTCTATCCTGCTCTGTCAATCCCTTACTCATATCACATTTTCATGTTATAACAGCCACAACCCATCAGATAGGCTACCGCATCACATTCGTGCCTACCATCCCAATATCTTAAAAACTCTACAAGGTTTTTATCATGCGCCTTATCCACTACCATACTAACAAATAAAACCCCATCCTGACAAAATACATTGGCTAACAAACAATTATTATTTATTATCAGTAAATCATTGACACGTTCTTTGTAAATCGAATTTGGGAATTTACGTGAAATAGCATCAATAAAAAACTCTGAAGGAACTCCGTTAGAGGGGTATTTCATCATCTGTCGATTCATCCAGCAACATTTGCGGATACGTTTATTTTTCTTATGATAAATAACTAAAGCACCAATCAGTACAATAATACTAAATCCCAAACATTCACAAACTATTTCCATCGTGTTAAAAGTCTAAATTGTTTCTATTCCGAGCATATAAAGTAATATCCCCAATTTCAACATACCACCATTCGGTACGGGTGGCAGCTTTAAATCTAGTGGGAAATTCGCTGAACCGGGGATAACATTCTTTTATTACTACCAAAGTGTTTTCTGGAAAGCCGTGCCCGCTTTCATTATGGCGGACACGACATATATCTCCAACACCAATTCGTTTCTGGCTCATGGCTTTACTTTTTGGGTTCTTCATCTTCTGCCATTACACAGTATGTGTTTAAGAACTGTATAGCTACCGAAACGGCATTTTCCAGTGAAACGCGTGAGACTTTGGCCGGGTCTAAAACCTCAGCTTCAAATAAATCAATCACTTCTCCACTTACCGGATTTAAACCAAAAAACCACTCAGGAGCATTTTCAACTGCAATTGAAATCTTATCGGCATTGATACCCGAATTAACACAAAGCTGACGGAACGGAGCAAATAAAGCCTCAGCAACCACTTCCATCCCCATATTGAAATCGGTAGAAGTATTTATAGCCTCCTTTTTAACTACCAAAGCAGCCCGAAAATGAACAGTAGCTCCTCCAGGAATATACCCTTCATCTATTGCGGCCCGTGTTGCAGCAATTGCATCATCCACACGATCTTTGCGTTCTTTAGTTTCAACTTCGCTGTTTCCACCTACATAAATAATTGCAGCTCCTCCGGTAAGTTTAGCAATTCTTTCCCGACATTTTTCGATGTCAAAACTATTTGTAAATGAATCTATCTGAGATTTAATTGCAGCTACCCGGGTGTTTACTTCTTCCTCACTACCTGCTCCACCCACAAGCACCGTTCTGGTTGATGAAACAACTGCCCGGTCACATTCTCCCAACCAGTCTACTCCTGCTTCGGTCACCGGATGACCATATTCATCCCCCACTACCTGTGCACCAATTTTAACAGCCAAATCCATCAACAAATCCTTCTGAATTTGCCCATACCCCGGTGCTTTTACAAAACATGCCTTCAATCCATTTGTTTGCTGCACATTCATCACCAAAAATTTTACTACATCATTGCTCATATTAGGAGCAACAATGAGTAAACTCCGTTTCACCGTGTAAACTGACTGTACAATAGCCATAATTTCCTGAACATAATTGATATTCTGTCCAAAAACCAAAACATACGGTTTATCCAAAACAGCTTCAATACGTTCCGGGTCAGTTACAAAATAGGGGTTAACCAAACCTTTTTCCCACTGGAAGCCTGTTGATACCTCAATTGAGGTTTCTACTCCTTTAGCACTTTCTTCAACGGTAATTACACCGTCGTTACCTACTTTAGTAATAGCTTCTTTAATCAGATAACCAATCTCTTCATCTCCGTTAGCTGAAACAGTTGCTATTTGCCGGATTTTATCAAAATCATCAACAGCAATTTTCTGAGATTTAGATTCAATAAACTCCACAGCACATTGAGTGGCGTATTCTATACCCCGTTTAAAATCCTGAGGATTTTTAACGAAATGCATCTTTTTCATACCCTCCTTAATTAGGGCATGCGTCAAAATTGTAGCGGTTGTTGTACCGTCCCCGGCTTCATCACAAGTTTTAGCAGCTACAGTTTTCACTAGGGTAGCCCCCATTCTTTTTATAGGGTCGTTGGTATCATAGGCCCGAGCAACGGTAACCCCATCTTTAGTAATGTGAGGTATGCCATACCCTTTATCGATAATTACGGTATGCCCGTTCGGGCCAAGTGTGGAGGCCACCGCCTCCGTTAACTCTTCAATACCTGCAAATAAAGATTCTTGTGCTTGCTGTTTAAATAAAATTCTTGTATCCATTGTTATCAGTTTTTTATTTTAACGTTAATCCTTAGTGATTTGATCAGGGTTCCACTCACATTTACCACCTGCACAAGCCGTACCTATTTCACTACCAGCTTCTTTAAACGAATTTTCCCATTCTATTTTCGAGTAATCAACAGGTTTCATCTTGCAAATGTGCTGCCATTTGTGAAAAGCATTTACATGTTTTAAACAATAGGAAGTCAGTTTACGATCTCCGTTCATGTACTTGTCGGCAAAGCCGTTAAACCGCCGAACCCAATCTTTACGACGCTCTACAAGACGTTTTAAATAATCAATTACACAATTTACATCACTGAAACAAACTCCGTCTATATCGACTAAAAACCGTCCGTTATGAATATTGTTAATAATATACTGGCTAATATCTTCATCGGTAAGTTCTAACAATTTTGAATTTATCCCCAACGCAGCATTACAAGCCTCCCAAACGTCTTCAAAAACATCCATTGCATCTATAATTAGACCACTAGATAAAATTGCTCCTGCTCCATACCGTTCAGCCAATTCTTTTTCATCAAGCACCTCAGTAAATGGAGCCTGAGGGTAATCTAAATCACCAAAAGATGATAACAAACTGATACCACCAAATTCACTACGATGCTCCCAAATAAATTCACGTGTTTCATCCCACTCGTCCGGTTTTACCGTACAGGTATTTGAAACATTCATCCGTAATGTTGGGTTTTCTTTTGTAGAGGGGTGATCAAAATTAGTTCCATATTCAATCCAATTTTGCTTGGTCAACAAAACTAGTTTTAAGAATTCTACAGCTGAAACATCTTTTCTTAAAAGAGCATTTTTAGGCAACGTAACCGGGAAGCAAATTACACTTTCAGTATTTTTTAGCCACGCACTTTTTTCAATACAAAACGGATTGACTTCCTTCCATTCTTGTAAAGATTGTTCAACATTAGCTGCCTGAATGTGTCTTATATAATGTTTTGCGTGACCTGGAGTAATACCTGAAAGAGTGCCTAATAACTGAGAACTATTACCCGACGGTTTCACAACTGTACAACGCGCAGCCGGATTGATACCTATTAATTGGGCCATCCGCTGGTTGGTCTGCTTTACAATTTCGGCCCCCCTGCGTTGTATTTCAGGATTGAATAGAATGTCAGGATTTTCACAAAAACCTGTAATACCTACACCAATTAAAGCATCTCTTTCCGCAATAAGACTAGACCATTTTTCAAGCACTTTAAAATTAGTATACCCGGCTTGCATAGTACAAATAATAGAAGCGGCCTCACAAGCTTTATAAAAATCCTCTTCGGTTTGAATTTTGCCACCATTAATTTCTGCCAAATTACAAAAACCCCATCCACTATGCCACTGATCGTCTTCCCCTTTATATTTAGGGAATAAACCTACTTCGCCACAATTATGCACCAAAATTCCAGCACAATTTTCATATTTTTCATCACCTGATGTGATGATATAAAAATTGTGATTATCTTCTACGGTTAAATCATAAACAGATTCAACTCCACACGGAGTAACAGAAACAACTGTGATATTCTTATCAACTGTTACCTTATCAGTTGATAAATATGTACGATCATCATCTTCTTCAACGTAAGGTCTGCCAGATAACACCCACTCCCTTAAATTTGCTATTTTACCACCAAATCTATTTTTAGATAAATTTTTAGGGAATCGACTGTCTAATTTATTACAGGCTTCACATGAAATATATCCACCATTTTCATGAACTTTTTTAGCTATTTCAAATAATTCCTTATTAGACAACCCCTTATATCGACCATTTTTAGATAAAGTGGTTGATAAAGACATATTGTGTGAATATTTTTCTTTATCCTTGATTCTAAATACCGGGTTATTATCTCCTTGTCTTTCTATGGCTGTTTTTTGTAAATGATTTTCCTTTGATAAAAGATGCAAATTTTTTATAAAATCTCCACCATTATTATCAATGTGATCAATTTCAAAACCCTCTGGTACGGCTCCATGATTATATTCCCATATCATTCGATATTGGCGGGCAAACCCATTTGTTACAGAACAAATTGTTCTATACTTAGTTTTCACAGTAAAAAACTTTTCTAAAGGCTTACCCACACATTTAACAGCCTCTAAATAAGAGCCATCTTTTAAAGCTAATCGATGATCAGGCGTACATTTAAAAGATGAACCGTCTGAAAGCTCCACTTTAACTACTTCCTTTTCCCCGGTTTTAAAAGCTTTAGCCTTTTTAATTTCAGCTTTCCACTTCTTACCAAAACGCCCCTTAAAATTGTTAAATCTTGATGAATAAACTGGAAATTCTTCACCAGATAAAGCCAATTCTCCAATTGAAACAGCATTTCGACCATCTGCTACAGCTACCAATGTTTCTCCCGTAAAACAAGGATTATACACAAACATAGGTGAATCTATAAATACGAAACCGGGTTCACCAAGATTCTTCGTATAATCGAATATTTTATCATATACTGATTTAGAAGTAGTAGGCAAAATAGCGGCTGAATTGTTAGCCCGGCAAAGTTCTGGATAGGTAGTCATCCAGTCTCCAGTCTTACAGGAAGCCATTTGCCAGTCATCAGCGTCAAATATGCTAATCATCGCACTACGGCGTACCCCTCCGGCAATCACGCTATCCGCAAATATGCAGATAATATAATGCAGTTCAAAAGGGCTTAATTTGCGGTTTCGTATTTTATCCAAAAATACTTTCACTTTGTCCAAAGCCTTTTTAAGTGGCTCAGGGCCGGGGGCACGAAATCCCCCGCGAATAGGAGCACCTAATGGACGAATCTGTGAATAATTAAATTTAATTTCGGGACCTCCTTCATAATAATTCGTTAAAAGCTTTCCAGCAGCAGCGGCCCACCCTTCTATGGTATCAGGTATCGCAAATTCTTCTATATGTGATGTATGATTAAACCCTTTAGGAATCGGTAAATTCTTTACATGAACCTTTTGCACACTATAGCCTACCCCACAACCACACAAAAGCAAATACATAATTTCCTCAAACACCCGAACTCTATCCACATAAGTAGCAGAACAGTTATAAAACCTGCTATGCTTTTCAAGCATCAATTCCCCACCATATTGCAGAGCACGTTGAGCACCAAGAACCCTTTGTTCTAAATATAATTCTTTTGCTTTATTTATCAGGGAAAGAAATTCTTCACGATTTTCTTCTGAAACCTTAGAAGAATAAAACTGTAGATGCATGTTCATAACCCGATTAACAGCATCTTCCCAACTTTCTTTTTTACCTGAATGAGTTTGAGCATATTTACTCAAAAATACATACTCCCCTATAATGGGGCGTCCATCAATTTCTACCATAAAAAAAAACCTTAAATGAATTTTTATTTTTCTTTATCGGGCTGCTGAGGGCCAATAATACAACACGGCATTTTATTGCCTAATGTTAAAACCAAAAAATCCCGTCGTATTTTATTGTTTTTCTTCGCAGCTTCGTTTACAATAGCTACAAATATACTGTTTTCAATTTCTAAATACAAGGGTTGCGGGGTGTATTTTTCATTCTTTTCAAGAGCTATTTGCAGCTTAACTCTTTCTTTTTGAAAATGTGTTCGTAATATTTCCTCAGTCGGTAAAATACCCACAAAAGATTTAATTCCCTTACAGGAAACCAACCCCTGACCTTTCGAATCGACTAAATATAAATCCGCAGGTTTTTGTTCAATTTTCTTTTTCATAGTATAATTATATAATTAACAATATATTAATTCTCTTTTAGCTCGGGTAATGCCTACGAATTTAAGACATTTTTCAGCATACAATGACAATTCCGTGGTTGCATAGGGGCTGGGTAAAAGTTCAGGTTTTAAAAAGAAAACTCTGTCAGCCTCTAAGCCCTTAGATTTATGTATAGTTGACAAAATAATAGAATTGTTATCAGCATTTTCAACAAAAATATCATAGATGACAGAACGTACTTTATTTAAATCCCCAAAATACTCAAACAAACTTATAAGAATATTCACCTTTTCGTCCAGCTTATCATAAGTTTCACTTTTAGTGGGATGTTTTACTCCTTTTTCAGCCAATCTATTTTCACAATCAAGCAATATTCTCTCAAAGTCATAAATATCATTTACACTATCTATCATCGTCACCAATTCATCTCCAAGCTCACGGCCCATTATTACACAACGCTTACCCAACCGAATTAATTGGATAAATGCATCTACTAAAGGTGCATTATTACGGCATAAAATAAAATCTCCGTGTTTTGCCTGTCTAATAGTGCCTGTATCTACTATTCCTTTCGGAGCATCGGGTGCAGCAATAATTCCATCTGGAAAAACTGTACAGGCTTCTTCTACTACTGCCTGTGAACAACGATATGTCATGCTTAAAGGCAAGCAAACAGTATTAGGTGCGTTTTTAATGTCATTTAATGAATCTAAATTTGCGCCCATAAAAGAATAGATGGACTGCTTTTCATCACCAACCGAAATCAGTCTACCACGGGGTGTGCGGCATCTTTTAACTAGATCGTAATGTAGGGGGGCAATATCTTGTACCTCATCAACCATTACCACATTATACCGTTTGAAATCTTCCGGTTCTATATAATGTGCGGCGTAATACAACATATCGGTAAAATCAATTAAAATTTTACCCCCGTTATTACCACAAAAATAGCTATCAGTAAACTGAGAACTAAGTTTATGGAGCTGTATGGCCTTCATTGCAATATTTTCATTCACTTCTTCACCATATCTTTCACCCAATTCTATAATTTTAGCTACATCATTAAAAACAAGATTAAAACGCATAATATCATATAATCGGGTAATTCGCATTACTAACCCCGGTATCTTTTTAGGATGAATCCCTTTAAAATCTAATTTTTCCTTACAAAAATTAAAATATTTACCCTCACTAATTGCAAAATTTATATTAAATGCTTTGTATAGCATAGATAACGCGTAAGAATGCAAAGTTGAGGCTTTAACTGTTCGGGGTAATCTATTTTGCAATTCACTGGCAATAGATTTATTAAAAGCCATGAAAATACATTCTTTTACCGGAGATGTTGCTTTAGCTAATTCACATAATGTAAAAGTTTTACCGGACCCTGCTGTAGCACTCACAAAAATATTACGGTTAGTAGATCGGTATTCCTCTAAAATTGCCTGCTTATATTTATCTAATTGAGCCATACTAAATTATTTCTTCAATATTGTAATTAACATCTAATTTCTGCTCCCATAAAGCATCAAATAAATATGTTCCATTCACTAAATCAAATAATTCTTCAAAATTTGCCCGCACACAAGGCCCAATCTCACACACATCCCCCATTTTATTTAACTCCTCAAAACGATCAGTTTTTTCTATAAAAATAGAATCAGAACTTTCATGACAAAACCAACTATATCCTACTAAATCTAGGTCCTGTTCCCATTTATCTTGGGTTTTATAATTTGCCAAACTATCTGCTACATTATTCCCAAATACATCTTCTTCATCCAAATTATTTTCATGGCCCGGCAACCATTTTATGCCGAATTTCATTTTACGGCGGCTTTCTATTTCTCTTAAAATATCTTTCCAAATATCAACATTTTTTACCCCTTTCCACCCTTTCATACGCCAGTTTGCCAACCAACCCAATTTAAATGCATTCACACAAAACTGACTATCGCTGGTAATTATAACATGCGTAAACTCATTAGGATCAACCATACGGATTGCGGCCAGTATAGCCATCATCTCCATTCGGGTGGTAGTTGTATTGTAATAACCACGCCTAAGAGTTATTTCTTCATCTCCTACCTTACAATAAACACCAAACCCACCACATTTTCTACCTTGTGTAGTGCAACTCCCATCAGTCCATATTTTTATAGAAATACGATCATTCATGTCTTACCTTAAATTTTAATGCTAAATCAGTGCTAGTTAACCCCCGATTTATTATTCCAGTAATCATATCTTTACTTTCAATAATTTCCCTCATTTCTACATCTATTGTGTCAGGGGAAGCTAAATATATAACGTTTATACTACTCCGTTGCCCCATCCGTTCAAGACGTGCTGTAGTTTGTTCTAAATCAGTCGATCTATCCGGGTATTCTATATAAATTAGAGTACTGCAATTACTTTGCAAGCCATCCATGCCTGTCCCGGCAGACTGAATATTTGCGAACAAAACCCGGTGTTTACCGCGTGAAAATTCATCCACTAGTTTTTGTCTTGTTTTACTATCTACTCCACCCTGGATTACAGGGCTTTTGAAATAATCACTTAATTCCTGTAAAGGCTCACGATGTACCCCAAATACTAACAAAGAATCATTTTCATTAGCTTCAAGCCATTCCTCTATATATTTTTTGATAAACTTAATTTTCCCTTCTATACTCAGCCTTTTCAAGGTTTGAATCATTACCAAATGCGGCGCATTCACCGCGTTATTGGCTTTATTTATGTCAATTTTAGATAAATAAGAAATCAAATCACTTTCAGCCCGGCGATACTCTTTTATATTGGTTATAGGAACATCAACCACCTGTGTAATAAGCGGCGGTAACTCCTTTAAAACATCTCTCTTATTACGTCTTATATATCCAGCTGATTGTAACATCTTATGTAATTCATCCAAATTGCTAAAACCACCCCAATCTACACCAAATGGTGTCTTTTTAGCATCACAATAGCGAAATTTAAATTCAGTCACCGACCCAAAAGTGTTATCAAACTTTCTTATAATCTTAAATGGCTGAATCAAATCCGCTGGTTTATTTTGGGTTAGTGTACCAGTAAGGCCCCAAACATAACGAATGCGGGCAGTTATTTTCAGGACTAATTTAGTCCTTAAAGCCTTTTCATTCTTTAAAAAGTGAATTTCATCTATAGCACAACAACCCCAGTGTTTACATAACAATTCTTTAAATTTTAAAGCGGGTTTATCAGTTCCACGTTGATTTAGTAAATCAAAATTAATGATTACTACATCACTATTCCATATATTATTCCAGTCTACTTTTTTTTTGGCACGGTCAACCACAGCAACCGATCTATCAGGGTTCCATTTACCCCATTCCTTTTTCCAGTTATATTTTACTGAGGCAGGAGTAATAATAAGGGCAGGAAAGCAATTTAGAATTTCTATCGTTGCGATTTGCTGACCTGTTTTCCCTAAACCACAATCATCTCCATTAATGCAGTTGCCATAATTAATCATATAGGCTATCCCCTCACACTGATAAGGCCGTGGAACAACATGTAACCCAATTTCTATGCATGCAGTTTTAATATCCGAAACATTAACAATAGGGGAAGGTTCAGTTCTATTTAAAAATCTTTTTGAGGGGAAAGTATATACCCCCTCAATAAAACCATTATCTTTAAGCCACTTTGTTAACGGAGCACTTGTAACCAATGCAAATGGAATATTCCATTCTTTGTTTTCAGGGTTATAGTTTGCGCCTGCAAACTTTTTTACCTCTTTCACTAAAGCAGCATCATAAGAAAACTGAATCTTCCACCAACCGTTAACCTTTCGGTAAAATCTCATCTTCAAAAGTTTTTCTATCCACTATTCTTATTCCAAGTTGTTTGGCTGTTTTCATCTTAGATGATGTACTGTTTAAATCAGCAACCACCAGAACAGTACAGGCTTTAGTCACCCCATTCAACACAGTATGACCCTTTGAAGTAAGTGCCTGTTCTAATTCTTTACTCCGAAACCCAGTCATACAAACAAACATTTTTTCACCATCAGTAACCTCTATTTTAGGAGATTTGATGTAGGAGATTTGAATCAAAGGGCATAGACAAAATTGGTTTATACCGTTAATGAATGCTCTGGCAAACTTTTCACCTATTCCTGGAATATTAGCAATTAAACAAATCAATCTGTCAACAGTTAATCGTTTTAAAACAAACATACCATTTTTCTCTTCCCCAAATTCATCTGAGTTATCCAAAATTTTCTGGCAAATTGTTTCACCTATTTTTCCATCAAAAATATTTAATGCTGTTAGGTACCGGGCTAAAGGTACCCCTTCACCACCAATCAAAAATTTTTGAATTTGTTGATATACTGTCTCACCCCGGCTTTTACCTAAAATCTGTTGCAATTCCTTGCAGGATAAATCAATAATATCGGTATAATAAGTGTATCCATTTTCATACAATTTCCGTAGGGAAGGCTCTTCAAATTCTTCACACCCCATAGTTCTAAAAAAATACACTAATTCACTGATCACTCTTTCTTTACAATCTGAATTTTTACATAGCAAATTTGTTTCAGTTTCATCCCACTCTAATATCTCTCCACACGATGGACATACCTGCATAGATTTTACCTGCTGTTGCATTTCAATACTATCGAAAGAAATTGTTTTTAAATGTTTAGGAATGACATCCCCTGAACGAATAATTTCAATAATAGCACCGGGGCAAATGTTTCTTTCGATGAGTGTTTTTGCATTATAAGCCGTTGCCCGGCTCACTGTGGCTCCGTCCATTTCAACCGGGTCGATTACTATTACAGGATTAAGCACTCCGGTTTTACCTATCCCGTATTCAATACTTTTCACAGTTGTTTGGTAAACATCACACCATTCTTCACGCTTAAAGGCTATAGCATAGCCCGGATTACCATTATTAAGTCTTCCAATTTCAGAACGCACTTTGGCCTCATCCACTTCAATAACTATCCCATCAATTTTATATTTGTCATTAAATACGTTATATAAATCTTCATTAAGAAATGAATTCAATTCTATATCCTTTAATCCCAATAATGTAGAAATAAAATATATTTTCCAATCTGCCACAAATTCCTTACCATAAGCATTTTTCATTTTCAGGAGTTGAACATTCTTATTTAAATGAAATTCATCACACCCATACCGAATAAAATCAACAAAATCGATGAAAGAACTTTTATATCCATCTGGTGAATTAAACAGCCCTGCCACCATGTTACGCGCATTTTTATAATTAAAATCCCTGCAATTTTTTTTCAAATAAGTAAAAGTCCTTTTAGCTAAAATAGCTTCCCCCCAAGTGTACAGGGGTACATCTTCGGACCGAGGTATGGGTTTGTTCATACGTTTGTAATGCAAACTGCTCTTCTGCCCCATGACACCATCACCACGTGTCCATGCGTCATTAACTGATTCGTCAACAACTAAACTAATCCCATCAAATTTAGGAGTAATAATAACAGTTTTACACCCGGCATCCGACATTTTTTGCAACCATTTTCGAAGCTCTTTAAGAGTCTTCACCTTTTCAAGACTGAACATAGGAACAGGCAATTTCTCCATTCTATCCTCAGCTTTCTCAACTATACCCTTCTCAAAAAATTTATCTTTTGGGTTATTTTGCCACAATTTTTCTACCAGTTTATCATATTCGATATCCGATATTTGCGGCTTACCCATACGATAAGCCGCATTTAATTTTATCAGTTGTTCCCTAAGGGAATTAATTTCTTTGGTATTCAATTTTGTTACCATAACTAAACCTTTATTATAATTTGTCCTAACAAGCGAATTTCTTAAATAATGTCACATATTCATAATATTCAGTTTCACTAAACACCCAACCCTCACCATAAATATCAGTAATCAAACGTTTAATCATTCGAATAATACCAGCTTCTTTCCGATTAATTATGGTATTCAATTCACAAACTGCTGCAACTGCTTTATAATAAGCTTCCCCTTCGGCACTCATTAAAAGACCATCATATTGTTCTCTTTCACCTCTGATTTCTGATAATTCCCTCATTTTTGAAATGATTTTTTCTCTTCTTTGTGCATTTGTTTTCATAACTGGTAATCTTTATTGTTTGACATCACAAAAGTGCAAAGAATTTTGGAATTAACCAAGAATTATCTTGAAAATCTACTTATCATAGCCCAACATTTTCCCCATAGCCTTTCTTTTACGCATTTCTTTTTCATCTCCGGCCCCCCGTTTTATTTCTTTATCAAAACGATGCCGCAAAATTTCCTTTTTCTTCTCATCCGGTTGACCACCAAATGTATTAACACTGAATTCCGGTATAGTTTCACCCTCAGCAACTTCTTCAAATTCCATCACACACCCACAATTAGGGCATTTAAATTCAGTTTTAGGTACCATTTTATGTGCTTTGGCATCGTATGCCATCCGAAAAGTTCCGACATTTTGCCGGATATTAAACTCTTTACATGTGTTATTTTTACAAATTAAATAATAACTCATAAATAATGCCTCCTTCCGTATTCTGCTATTAAAAGACTATCAACCAAATTATCATCAGGTTTTTTACATGCCTCTGTTCGGCGCAAATCATGGTTAGGAAATAAACGCTGGGCAGCAAGAATAGACATAACCTTTTTATCAGGATTTACTTTAACCCCCTCGTGCATTTCTTTCTGCCATTTTTTAGGAGAAACCAATACAATGGGCAACCCACACATAACGAACCCCATACGTAAAAGACCACAAACTAATCCGAAATTAAAAGTCGCTCCAGCAGAACTACCATATAATGCATGCACGTCTTCTATGACAACAATTGTTTTAGTTGGATCACATTCCTCTGAAATTTTAAAAATCAAATCGGCCAGTCCATGCAAATCCAATTCTTTACCTACTTTAGGCATTGCATAATGTGTTATACCAGATTCATTCATCACGGTAATAAACCCTTCTTTACCGGGGTCAACCCCTATCACAGTTTTCTCTAATTTCATAATTTTCCTTTTCAGCAGAATAATCAAACCCAAGTAATCGATACTGATTTTCTAAAAAAGCTAACCCTGCCAACTGCGCAATAAATTCATCATCATTTCTAATTTCATCAGGGTTTTTCCAACTTTTACTATGCATTTTATATACTTTGTTTTCACAAATTGCAAGCACTTCACAATGTATACTCTTACATATTTCAGCCCCTTTTATGCCTGTAGGCGTATTAATCGATTTAACATTTATTTCTATCTTAACATTCATAACCAACTATATTATCATCTTATTCTATATAACTATACCCATTTTCTTTTACTACTGTTAGTGTAGTAACCCCGGCCCTAATATTCATGACATGACTAATTATATAAATTGGATAACCACACCCATCAAGAGATTCAAGCAGTAAAGAAAGCCCTAACGGATCAGTACCCTCAAGAACTTCATCAATATTTAGGAAATGCAACCCTCCCCACTCATTCGTTCCGTTAATCATTTCCTGCATAGCCTGAATTAAGGCTACTTCTACCCGTGCGCGTTCACCCCCACTAAAAGACCAAAACGATTTATATTCACCCTCACCATTTATAACAAAAACAGTAATTTCAGCTTTAATTTTACCTTTCGAATCCCGTTTGAACCCTTCTATACATAAACGCAGTTCTGACCGCTGTTTTTGTAAAGCTGAATTAGCAAAATCCTGAATTATTTTTAATTGTTCACAGGCTAAAGACATTTTAAATTCTTTGAATCTTAACCCCCATTGCATCATATCAGAAATTTGCTTTTCACATTCTTCACATTCTTTACGTGCCTTTTCAAGCTTTTTCTGAGTTAGGGTCACTAGCCCGGTAAGTTCTTCCTCACGGGTTTGTATTTCTTCTTGTTCGGCCCTTTCAAGCTGTTCTGCCAGTTGTACGCTTCTTTCATCACATTCAGCCTGAACCCCCCGGTTATGATCTATATATTCTTTACAGGTGGTGATTAACTGATTTTTACTGGCAATTTCACCCTTAATGCGGGTTATTTCCGATTGAACCTTACGGACAGCCTTTATAGTTTCCTGCTCTTTTGCTCGTACCCCTGATATTTTTTCCTCAAACTTTTTAAGTTGTTTTTCAAAATCAGCAAGTTCTTGAAGTGCAACTTTTGATAAAGTGTCATGTTCCTGCGCCTCACCCCTTTTTCGGGCAATTTCAGCGCGGGTTTTATTGATATCTATTGAACTATCAGTAATTACAAATTCCGTACCACAATGAGGACATTTTACTGCACCTTTCAATATGGCAGCTAATTTATTAGTTTCAGCCTCGAGCTGAATAGAGGCAGCTAAATGATTCTTTCTTTTTTTACGAATCTCTTCTACCTTTTTATCAGTCGATTCTCTTTCAGCTGAAATAACATCATACTGATCTTTATAATCAATTTCCTCTAATAGGAGTAGCTGCTTAGTGGCTTCACTAATTTTTATCTGATTTTCCTTTATATCTTTTTCAGCCAGTTTAATAGTAGAAAGAGATTGCTGAATTTTTTCTTCAGCCCGGTCATACCGATTTATAGTTGTATCAATTTCATCATTTAAACGTTCTATTAGACGAAGTTTTTCATCTTCAAGGTTACGTTCTTGCTCTTCCTTTAATTGATGGTTATAGACATTCAATTCACCCTCTATTGTGTGAAGTTTACCTAAAGCTATCGATTTTTTATTTTCAAGAGGTTTTACTTTTTCTTTAATCAGGGCATCAGATTCATCTAATTGCTCCGCCTTGATGAACCGATTAATTAATGAAAGCTTATCAGTATTCGACGACGAAACAAAAGATTTAAAATTTTCTTTATTAATAATGTAATAATTTTTCAAATCTTCGGCTGAAATTCCTATCCATTTTAAAATGAAAGCATTACCATCATTAACAGTAGCATACTGAACAGAATTAACTTCCTCGTTGATAGTCAGTTCCAGGACAGCTGATCCTTTTACTTTCAATACCCGGTGAATATTCAGAGTTTCTTTTCGAACAGGGCAATAAATATCCAACCAAATATGAGCTTCTTCTTCGCCCCATGTAATTAAATCCCTATCTAGTGTCTGTTTACGAAGAGGGGTTGCAAGTATTGCATACGCAATACCTGCCATCATTGTACTCTTGCCTGCTCCATTGGTTTCCTTTGATTCTATTTCAGTCAAATTTTTACCCTGAATCAGTACAGGATTCTTTATAAAAGTGTGTTCAAGACTTTTAAAAGACAAAAAATTTTCTAATTTTAGAAATACAATTTCCATGGTTATAAAATTGATACAATTTCACTTTCAATTTCAGCCATCAGGTTCTCATCTTCAATTAGAGTTTCACGTGCTCTTTCAGCCCCTTGACCAATATTTTTACCTTTATACTTATAAAAAGCCCCGGCTTTTTGAATGATATTTTTATCCACCCCAATTTGAATCAGCTCCGAAGCCTTATCTATACCCTCTCCAAAACGAATGTCAAATTCTGCTTTACGCAACGGTGGAGCCACTTTATTTTTTGCTACCTTCACTTTCACGTGATTGGCAGTTTCTTCACCCCGTTCTCCAAGTGTTCCCGCTTTAGTTACTTCAAGCACCTGTGAGGTATAAAAACCTAATGCTTTACCTCCTGGAGTAGTAGTGGGATTACCGTATGCAATACCGATTTTTTCACGGAATTGATTGATGAAAAGCATAATGATTCCGTTATCAGCTAAATCTTTTGTAAAACCCGGTAACCATGCAGACATTAGTCTTGCCAGTACACCCATCTTAGCATCCCCAACATCAGCATCTAAATAACATTTAGGAAACATGGCTGCAACACTATCCATCACCACTGCACAAATTTCTTTCGATTTTATCAGCTCACGAATAATTTCCAAACATTCCTCGGCAGTACCCGGCTGAAACAGTAAAAATTTATTAGCTGATATATCAACACCGATTGCCTCAACATAATCCATGTCTATGGCATTTTCTTTATCTATATAGGCTACAGCCTTACCTGTGGCCTGCTGAGCTTCCCGGCAAGCAGTCAGAGCTAAAGTGGTTTTACCACTTGATTCATAACCACGAATTTCTATAATTCTACCCTTTGGGTACCCTCCACCTAGAGCAAGATCAAGTGAAAGACTACCGGAAGAAATAAACTCAACACCCTGTTGATTATTACCAGCAATAACCTCTTTACCAAATTTCTTTTGTAGGGATGCAACTAAATCTTCTATTCCTGCCATTGCATTATTTCTTTTAATAATTTATAACCAGTACTGTAATCATACCCTTTTTCCTCACAAAACGTTTGAAATTTCTGTTTTAAATCACTACCTGAAATCTCCTGAATTAAAGTGGCTTCTTCTACATTTTCAACCTCCACATCTTCATATTTTGCCTTTACAGTAATACCATTATCAGTAAACCATTTCTTATTAATAGATTTAACAGCCTGCTGATCACCAGTAATAACAACACGAATATTCGCCTCTGTACTATCTGTTTTAGATAACGACAACAATTCATCTTTAGTAACCTTAGCCGCATTTACTTCTATCGTTTTATACGGCTTAAAAGAAGCCTTTACTAAATCAAAACTTAAATTGTCATACAGCACTGTAAATCCCTTTTCCTCATCTTCACCAAAATTATTCTGTCTTGTAGCAGGTAAATGAAAAACATTTACCCCCGGTTGATGTGCGTTATGATAATGACCTAAAAAGACTTTTCCATAATTTTTAAATAAAGAAAGCTTTATTTTACTTTCTACTTTTGTGCCATCGTTATTTATACTACCCTGAACAGCAATGTGACTAAATAAAACAGATTTTTTACTTGGAGGAGGGTCTAAAGTGCCAAATTTTTCTAGCCACACATCCTGTGTATAAAAAGGAATAAAACTGAAATGTACTCCATTGACTACTTGAATTTCAGGTACTTCAATAAGCTTGAACCCAGGGTGAAATTTGTAGGGGGTTAAAAAACTTTCATCAGCCGTGTAATCCGTTTTATCATGATTTCCAGGAATGCATTTAATCTGAATTCCAGCCTGATAGTACATTTCAATCATTTCAGTCAAACAGGTTAGGATTTCCTGACGTTGGCTTAACCGTGAATCAAATATATCCCCCAACCAAATAACTATGCTGACACCCATCTCTTTGGCTAAAGCTATTTCTTGTTCCGCTAAATCCAACAATTCTAAAGCGTTATCTTCTTTTAGGTGTTTATCAGTACTGACAATTGCAATTGGTTTCTTAGACATAATTCCATATTATTAATTTGCCCGGTTCATTACCGGGCAAAATTAGTTTTACTTTTGTTGTCTTTCTTTCTGTAATCGTCGGATTCGATCAATGGCCTTTTCTCCTGATGGAGAATTAGCATCTTCCGGTGAGTTTATTCCTGCCACCTTTTTTGAAACCTTTTCAGGCCGTTTTTTACTTTCAGGTTCGGGTTCGGGTTCTTCCGATGAATCATCACTATCTTCTTCCTCAGGTTCATCCCAACCCGGCAAATGCGGAATATCATACTCAAAATCTTCTTTATTTAAAGCTTTTTGATAGTATTCCTCCAATTCTTCTCCTTCTAATTCAAGCTCTTCATATTCATCCCCGTACTGACGAACAAATTCAGCATTTACAACAGCCAGTTTTTCCTCAGGGGTGGGGCCGTTTACTTTCTTTTTAGCGGTAGCTTTTTTACCGGGTACAGCTTTCGTTTTTTGTTTCACAGGTCGTTCTTCCTCTTCGTCGAAGTTATTCACCTTTTCCTCGTCACCATCCCCAAAAGGCAAATCATCATCACCCTCTTCAATACCTACATTGTCAAGACTGTCGGCCCATTTAGACATTTCTTCAACCATATCCAAAAAATCTTCCTGCTCAAAAATATTGTAATCAGGATTATTTTCATCGAAACGTTTTAGGCCATCTAAAGCCATTTCAAAATCCTTTTTCTGATAGGAGTTGACATAAATCTTTTTCAAACTTGGTAGTGTTTCAAGCTCCTCCAAAACTTTATCAGGCACCGCATACTGTGCAAAAAAGTCATCCCAGTTCTGACCTACTTTAGGCGGTAAAGACTTAATAGTGTCTACTGTTTTACCCTTGTCATCTTTACTTCTTGTCCACTGTAACGGAAATCCTGTGGTTGGATCGCTGAACATATCGATTTCTGCCTCATCATTTTGAGCACAAATTTGAGCAGATTCCCGGTTTAAAGCTTCCATCAATTTCGGTTTGAAAGCATCCCGGTAAATTTTACCCTCAATATAAGCATAAAACACATACTCTAATTGTGGACGAATACCCCAAACCCATTTACCATTATAACGGTAACCTGTCACCGGGGCTAAAAATTTATCCTTATCCTTTTTATCCTGAATTTGTTCAGCTTTTTCATATACCCGTTTGATATATTCTTCAATAATATCAAACTTAAACCCTCCATGAAGGGTAGCAATGAAAATTTTCTTTCGTTTTACTTCTTTTTTACCAGTAGGTTTACGATCTTCACCTCTTTGTTCTACTTCAACATCTAATTGTGCTGTCAACATAGGAACATAAGGACTGTCACCCGGTTCATGGGCTGGTAAAATTCGTTTAATAGTTGTTCCGTCTGTCTGAGACCAAAACTTGGCAAACTCATTCTTTTCACCATAAAAAGTGTCATACTGTTTTGACTGTTTTACGGTAGACTGCACCGTTTTAAGCGGTGCAGCTTTGTACTTATTTCTATCAAAAGCCATAATGTAATTGTTAATTAATATAATCGATCACGTTTTTAACGATTTCCTGTCCTGCCTGTTTGAATTCTTCAATTAATTCCTTTAAATCCTTTGCTGTTTCACTTGATTCTAATAAAGCTACTTTTAAAACTGCCTGTTCCAATGAAAGCCCAAAAGCCACATCATCCATCTTACCACCAATATGTCTTTTTGATTTTGAATCTTTAAATTCATACAAATCAAACCTATCCTTTGCTGCTTCACATGGTTTAATCCAAAATTTATCGGTAAGCTTAATATAATCCTCAAAACAAATTTCTTTAGTTTCCATAACCATTAACTTTAAATCATAACCCTAAATCTTCAATTACTGCATCATTCAAATCCTGTAAGGCACCATCATAATCACCGCTTAAAATAACCACTGAATTTCCTTCAATATTTACTTCAATATTTAAATTTTCTGCGCAACTATAAACTGAATCTATAATTTCACTTCTTAATTCATCATTGTACTGACTTTCGAATAATAATTTCTGAATTTTCATGACCAATTGTTTTATTGCTTTTGACAATACAAATGTAGTGCAAAATTCAGAAATAACCAAGAAAAATCTTTAAAATCCTTTCTTTTTTATGAAAAAAGAATTTACTTCCCCCTCAACCAATTCATTCAAAAACTCAGTAGGAGTTACAGGTTTTAAAAGATTGTTCAGCTTTTTAGACTTATCCTGAACAGCCCACTGTAATGCGTCAAGCATGCCAAAATTTTTCTGAGCGTCAATATATTCAACACATAATTCCTGATATGCTTCATCTAAATATAAGGCTTCATCAAGAGATTTCTCTGACATTTTAATGGATTCACCCTCGATAGTAAATTTACCTCCGTTAATATTAGCTTCTCTTCTCCAACCCCGTTTCAAATCAGCTTCCATAACTTCCTTTTCAAGCTTCTTTTCAAGCATTTTCTTTTCTGCTTCGGCCCGAAGCATACCAACTTTATTTAAAAGAGCACTAACGGTTACAGCTTCACCATAAAGATTTGTATAATCAATAGAAGTTAATCTATCTATATCTAATACGTCATCAAATCCATTTGTAACCAATGTTACTGGGGTTTCTGAAAAATGTACTAATAATTCCATGATATTCTGTTTGTTAGTTCTATAATGTTAATGTCACTATGTTAGTTTCAAAACTAACTCTGATTATATTTTGTTCCCTCCGTTTATCCCATGATAAAGTTCCATTTATAATAATCAGGTTATATTTAGCCGATTGAAGTAAATTTTCTAATTGGGCATATTCAGTTTGGAATACTACAATTTCAATAAATTCATAGTTAGATTCGAGTACTAATCGGCAAAATGATTCCCCTTTTCGGGTCTTTTTAACCTCCATTTCAGAAACATAACCTGCTACTATCACATAACCATTATTAGGTCTGTTGTCAGGGTCTAAACACTCCTCTAACGGACAATATTCATATAAATCATAAAACTGACCCCGGCCATATTTTTCATAAATAGATTTGTAATCAAAGAAGGCTAACCCCGAAAGCTTTTTCTGCAATAAAGACCACCACCACGAATCATTCACGTGATTATCGGCTCCCCGTAAAATAGGGTCATCGTCTTTTATTTGTTTCTTTTCAGTACCTAAAAATTGTACCAATAAATCCACACGCTCTTTAGGAGAAGTAATATTTTCCAGTGCATCAAATGCCCCGGTTAAAATTAAATTCTGTATTATCCGACTGTTTACTGCTGAACCTTTCCAGCGGTTACGGCTTATAAAGTCCTGTAAAGAATAATACTGGCCATTTTCCTGACGTTCCTTTAAAATTTGTGTTGCTGCCTTTTCAGCCACTTGTTTTACTCCTGTTATAGACCAATATAAAGCCTTTTCTTTAAAATTAATAATAACATCAGTGTCCGATATATTAATATCTACTGGCCGCACCGTACATACACCTGTTTTATTAATTTCAGCAATATACTGCGGATAGTCTTTATCCTCAGCGTATTTAAAAGCTACAGACCAGTATTCTATTGGGTAATGAACTTTAACCCACTGGGAAATATACCCGGTAATAGCATAGGCAGCGGCATGACTATTGCATGTCACTATTCCATTTTCAATGGTGAATGTATGGTAAGGATCGCACATTTCCACATCATATACATCTTCTTCACCATTCTCTATAATATCAATTATTTTTTCAAAATGTGTAATAACTCCCTTTCCACCTTTTCTTTCTTGCAAATAGCCACTATAAACAAATAATTCATCAACACCAGCCACTAAATTTTTAGCCTGTTTTTCCCCATCTTTTGTAGGAAATTTATGATTATCTGTAACTGTTATACGTTTACCACTTTCAGTAATAACAGTATACGTCTTACGTTTCCCCTGATAATAAATATCTTTTATTTCATGTTTTACCAAAGTGCCATCTTCTTTCAAAGACCACGCATACCCATAACCATAGTATTTATATTTATCATGTAAAGCTGCATGTCCATTCGCAACAGCCCATATTTTATTATGCTTGACTTTGTACATTTCTGCAATAGTCGGATGCCAACTTCCATTGGTATGACTATGTCTTTTTATTCTTTCATTACCAGAAATACAACGGTTAAATAAATAGGTAGATGCCTTATCAATAGCCTCCCAAACTTCTTCACTATATTTCTGAGTAACATTAAAATTATCACGATAATACGGGATAAATCTTTCCTGATACTGTTGCAAAGCTTCATATTTCTTTTTTACCATCGCCTTACGAACATCATCTGCTTCCACCAGAGACAAACCACCCAATTTTTTACACAACTCCATAATTTGCTCCTGATAACAGAAAACACCATATGTATTTTTCAAAATTTCTTCGGTACCGACAAAATATTCTACTTTACTACGTCCTTCTTTACGTGCAATGTATTCATTATGAAAACCATTTTCCATCGCACCGGGGCGATATAAAGATATGGCAGCAATTAAATCCTCTATATTTTCAGGCTTCATCTGTTTGCAATACCCCGTCAGCCCACTACTACCGAAGTGAAAATTATCTTCATCCCATCCATTTTGAAAATACCTATAAACTTCTGGATCATCTAATGGTACACTAAAAATATCAAGATCAGTGCCTTCATGTTCTTTCACAAGACGTACCATATCCTGAAATTTATCAAATTGTTTCACACCAAGCACATCCTCTTTTAAAAACCCGGCTGCATCCATTTCACCACCTTCCCATTCTGTTACGTACTCATCCCCCTGTTTACGAATTGGAACCCACCGAAACATATCATACTCATCAGGGAAAACCATCATAGCACAGGCATGTATACTCTGTGCTTTAGGAGCGGGCATAATCAACATTACTTCGTTAATCAAATCAGGGTGATCTAACACAAATTTTTTCACCCGGCTATGTGCACAAGCAATTTTAAATAAATCTTCGGGCTTTCGGTCCTTTACATCGAAAACTTTCATCATTTCATTCACTTCCTGAAATTCAAGCCCATACAACCGCGACATATCTTTTATTGCTGCCCGAAGCTGCAACGCACTATAAGTTCCCACAGAACAAACCTGATTCCATCCATAGCGTTCTTCCATGTATTTTTTAACGCGGGGTCTATCTTCACCCGGATAGTCACAATCAATATCCGGCAAAGAAACTTTAACACGACCTGCATTCAAAAATCTCTCAAATAGTAGATTATAGCGCATGGGGTCAAGCTTTGTAATTCCTAACAAAAACGATACAAGACACCCCCCTGCTGATCCACGTGAAATGCCCGTCATAATGCCATTACGATGGCACCAGTTAATAATATCCCACGTAATTAAAAAATAATCGATTGCCTCACCCAGTTTTATTACACCCACTTCCCTATCTATACGTTCAGCAATAGCCTCTTCACCCCATTCATCAAGTAATTCAGGATGACGTTCCAAACCAAGGTCTATAAGATGCCAAAAAAGATCCTCATTTGTTTCAAACTGAGCTGATTCCTCAGGTGTCATTTTATAACGCGGTAAATGACGCTTTTTCACATCAATGGTAAAATCCATCGCATCTGCCAAATCATTTAAAAGCTGAACAGCTTCTTCAAAACGATTATAAGCTTTTTCAACTCCAGCATCTGAATCAGGGAACATAGCCGCTAATTCCATAAAATACTGATCGTTTGTTTTAAAATACTGGTTATTGCTTTCATAGGCAGTAGTTCCACCGATACTATGCAGCCGGGGCCGAATACAACTGTATTCTTCATCTAAATACCATGCATCAACAGCCGCTACAGGAATTAATTCTGAATCATTAAAAAATTTTCTAAGATTCAGCAAATAATTTTTATCCCTTTCGTTATCTACATATTCACAAGGGTCTAACTGATACAAAGCTGCATCTATTTTTAACCCTTTCAGTTTGTCATAATCAGTAGTTTTAGGATCTAAAAATAAAATCAAATTTTCATTACCGTCAGTAATTTTCCTAAAATCATCAAGACCTATATACTTAGGATTGTCACAGTTAATAAATTTGTTAATAGTTAACAAATCCCTCCACCCTATTTCATTCCTAACATAAACCTTTACCGTAAAACGATAATCGTTCTTTTCGTCAAGAACGGTACATTCCATCCCAATAACACTTTTCAAACCATTTTTCTGGCACTCTTCCTGAAATTTAAGTGCCCCAGCTAAAGTGTTTTTTTCACAAATACCTAAAGTATGAATTCCTAAAAATTTTGCCTTTTTACACCAGTCTGAATAAGTACCCGAACCAGAAGTGAGTTCATATTGCCCATGAACCCCCAAAAATACCTGAATAGGAAATTCCTGATTTGCCTGCCCTAAATATTTCAACCGAATCAGTTTTACTGAATTTTCTGAACCCTTTGGGAGCATATAATAAACCCCTCCAAAACTAAAGGCATAATAATCACAATCTGTTTCAACAGACCCTTCGGAATTTCCTTTTCGGGCATCATCAGCAGGAACACCTACAAAATTAAAATCATCATCAAACAGTGCACCATCAAAAGCAGGTTTGTATAATTCAAAAGTCTTACCATCTATTTCAACAATAAAATCTGAAATAACATCATAAGACATTAAATTATCATCCAAGTATTTTAAAAAATTTTCCATACTAATACCGGGTAACAATGTTAATCAATTCAGCTGTAATATTATCTCCATCCTTAAAACCTTTGTTAATAAAATACCGGGCAAAATTTTCACTGACATGATCATTAATTTCATACCGGGGTGACTTGTAATCACAAAAAATAAACTTCACGTCTTTTGACATCATTTTACCTACGTTTAAAATAGCCACGGCCTCCTCAGCAAAACGAACAGAACCAAACGTAATATCAGCTGTATATGCATCAAATTCATCCAATTTAACCCATTCCTCTGTTATTCTTTTGGCTGTCCAATCAGCCCACACTGCTGGTCCAGCTAATGTTTTTATATATTCTCCACAACGTTGTAAAAGTTGTCGTCCAGTCACCATCGAAGCATAAGGGGTATCAGTTAATGGGTTAGTAGGAGTGGTAATCACCTGTCCGTTATTTTTCCAGTATGAATACGAATCACTATTAACGTCCATTTTAGCAGCTTTACCAGTTAAAATAAAAGCTAATGTTTCACGTATTCCATCACTAAAATCCCCATCAAGCGTTTTAATACCCTTAATAGTATTGGCACGTTTTAACTGATCTAATCTATATGATTTTCCACTGCCAATCACTCCAATAAACCCATAAACAATTCCTTTATCCTTCATAAGTTATAATAAATTTTAAAATACTTTTAAAATAAGTCCAATTGTTGGAATACTCTTTAAACATTTCCTCACAGTTTTTTATCACTGCTTTCAGTTTACAGGTATTATTCCCCAATGCTTCTTCATTTTTACAAAAAATCCACAAATCTAAAATGTCACACATTTTAAACAGTAAAAACTGCATATGTGTCATAGATTCCTTTAAAGCCTCATCACTATAACCCGATAAAGTAGAATCACCATTACAAATTTCTTTTTCAATTATGTGCCACGCCTCACGGGTTTTATCATTATAGCTTTTCACGCAGTGGTTTAAATCTCCTGTCACACTTTCTAAAAAGTCATGCATTAGCACCTTCTCAAAAACATTAATGTCATAAGAAATATTTTCCTCAGAGGCAAACCATCTGAAAAGCATTCCCACTACAAAAGAATGCTCTAAAAGATTGTAACCACGATGATGTGGTGTGTTGGGTAGCCGATGAATATCTTTCATCCCTAATAGAAGGCGTATTTTTTTGTCATTCATATTACCTAAATAAATCATTCAACAACGGGTTATAAAACTCAACAGGTTCTTTCAACCAATATCTTAAAAATACCCGACCCCAATCTAAAAATAATGGATTTAATGAACTGGTTAAATGTATCAAAGCCTCTTCTTTACTGGTAATAATACCCTCCCGGCACGACTTTTCAAACTTTAAAAGAGCTTGAATATTAATATCAAATTCATCCAACGAAAAATGGGTATTGGGGTAAGTAAATTCTAAATGTGTTGCAAAAGATTCAATATCTAATTGCGCAATTTGTTTCACTAACGGCCAAAAATCCTCATACACATGTAAATTATCTACTTTGTGAAAATAGGAACCAACGGGCACGCCCACCATAGCAGCTACATATTCCTGCATCAAAGTAAAATTAAACACATTAACTGCTGAAAAACCCCAGATAACATCATTACTACGCATATCCACATAACAATTCATTTTACCATTCACTACCATGAAATGAATAGAACGTGTGCAAGGAGTATCTTTTGTCACTAAAAGACCAGATTTTCCATTTATTTTTGCTGCTTGCGCATCAAAATCATCTGCCACGGGATCAGCTATGCTGATAACCGCTTCACGGGTGTTAATGTCTTCATTAAACTTTTCAATCACAAACCGTAATTGATCAGTTTTTTCCTGACTAACACCAATACCCGCACCTTTATACTGGCGGTAAAAAGTATAATCTATGAAATTATAATTCATAGCCTCATAGTTATCTCCAAATCTACGAATACGAGGCCCATATCCAGCACGCATATGCAAACCATCATCACTAAAATTTTTCAAATTTTTTACATAGGCAGCAGGCATTTCTAGATGATTGTCACCACTAGCAATCCAAAGGGATTCAACCCACCCCAAAGTCTTATTCCACTTTCTTTCAGGAATATGGATATATCTATTCGTAGGGTTTGTGATTTCTATTATGACTGCCGATGGAATTTCAAGACACTTAAAATTTCGTCTTTGTACCTCTATCCCGTTGCGGGATAAAGCTTGACATACGGCTATTAAAGCCGTATCTAAATTTTCTGTTTTTATATACATGGTTCATTAATTAAATGATTAGTCCTTATACTTCCATTTGTAACCTCCAGCTGTTTCATGCTTTAGTTTTCCTTTACAACAAGCCCCAATATTAGGAAAACCGCCTACAAATTGCATAGCCTCTTTAATTGAAGAAAATTCACGCAATTCATTACCATTCAAATCCATTTGTACAATAGTTTTACGTTTGGCAATAGCTGCCGACCGTTGGGCTTTACGTAACCCACGGGTAAATTCTTCCTTTTGGGTTTTCCATTGTTTACGACACCTTTCTGCTTGGGCTTCACGATTCTCTTTAATGCTAAAAAATTGTTTCACAGCTAGTTTAGCTTCTTCCTTAAAAAGTGGGTTTTTAGAATGAAAAGTTTTAATTCTTTCAGATTGTTTTGCCTTTCTGAATTATTCGCAAAACGTTTTACAGCCGCATCAGACAAATGATTACAATATTCTTTGTTATCCCATAAACGCTTCATTCTTGATATGAAACACCCTCTTTCTTTTTCAGAATATATACGTCCTCGGGTACCTTCCCCTCCATCTGTCATATTGTAGCCATTGTGTTTGGTGTCGTAATACTTGATATAAAATTGTTCTAGGACATTTAAATCTGAAATTAATTCTTGAGGGGTATTTGATTCAATACATTCTAACTCTTCAATTTCAAACTTTTCAAACCCGTACTTACGCATGGCTTGATGAATATTAAAATTAGACCCCTTGGTAGCTGACATAAAATGTCTGTGCAATCTTTTCTCCACTGTTTGCGTGGTTTGACCAATATACATTTTATTAGTCACCGTACATTGTATTCCATAAATATAACCCCGATACATTTTAATCAATTTTTATTTCACTTGGCTTAGGAAGTTTAGCGTTCCACTTTGGTGGGAAAACAAACTTAATATTAGTACGTGTTGGTTTATAAGTATGTTTAATCCTTTCAGATTTCTTACCATTACTAAAGTTCATCCCCAAGCCTTTTGCAAACTTGCTGCATTCACACAAAGTGTTTTGTAAATTTGTTAAAGTAGGAACCTGTTCCCACGGTAACGGGTTCCACTTCATACCTGTTTCCTTACAAAACTCATACATCTTTTCTTCAAAATGTTCACTAATCCAATGTATTGCACCAACATTATCAAAGCCTTTCGTCTTAGCCCCGTCAAAAATCCAAGAAATTCCCTTCAAGGAACCGGGTCCAGTTATAACAAAATCATTTTCTGAAAAATTAAATAAGGGGCTGTAATTCATATCTATGGCAAATTGCTGAGCAGTAAAATCCCCATGAATTCTCATTTTCCGAAAAGTGGTATATAAATCTTCCAAACTTTGTGCTTCTAAAAAATCATATAGATGTCCATTCTGGAAAATTTCATCATCCCAAATCCGAAAATGAGCACGGTGTTTACTCAAATGTTTTATGTAAGCATATTCTGGAAAGGGATAAAAGAAACATCCTATGATATAGGCATCTCCATAAATAGACACACCCTCCTTTATTTTTTCATCTAAAAACTTAGCAATATTTTCAAACCCTGTTTCATAGGTAATATCACCAAATTCCTTTTCAAGCAAATCCCAGGTTTCACACTTGTTAAAATGCTTAAAAAGCAAAATTCGAAAAAACATATCTTCCGGTTCATACTGCTTGCCATTATAAATAACACGCCGTATTAAATACTGGCTTACTCGGTCAAGACATCGGTAAACATTAGTAAACTTAAAATTATTTAGAATTTCATCCTCTGTCCATGGGGCGGGTTCACCTTTATATTTACGCCAAAAGATGTTCATACGTTCACAAATCCAATACAAATACCAAGCAAAATTATCATTAGGAAGTGGGATGCTTTTTGTTTTCATTTCTTTAAATTTTCAAAAGAATTCTTTTCAATATAATCTTTATTTTTCTCACAGTACTCACGAAAATTCTCACAGTACTCACGAAACCCAAAATAATCTAAAATATGTTCTCCACAATCTTCAATAGAAGAATCATAGGGATGGTAAAGAATGACAACGTTTCCTCCAGCTGCATTTACATCTACAGCCTCTTTTTCCGCTACTTGCCAATCATTTTCAAATGTATGACGTTTACCCCACATGGCTTGACCAGAATTTGGCTTACCTGATCGTAATTCTATTCTTCCCTGATACACATCCAACTGATCAGGTTCATAGCAATACCTAAGATGAAGTATATTACTAAACCCTAAATTTTGGCTCAAATAATGTGGTCTATAACGCCACGAGGCCGTCATTCCAGAACCCTCCATTAATACATTAATGCCCTGACTTGAAATATCCCGTAAGAGAGCACAAAGATTGTTAGCACTTCCAAGTTTACCCGTTACTGAATCTAACCCCTGCCAGCGTTTTATGCCCCCCTTTTCATAAAACTTGCCAAAAGCAATTAAATTGAAAGATTCACAATAAATGCCTATTTCTTTCTGCTTACCATCGATAACAGCTGTATAGGGAATAAACTTCTCACCAATCGATTCAAGCCAAGAAAGAAAGAGGTAAACCCGTGTGGATTTACCGCTTCCTGAGATTCCCTTCACTAAAACAATAGCAGGACCTGTCATACCTTATTTCTTTTTGGTGGTTTTCTTCGGTGCTGCTTTTCCGGCTGCCTCTTCATACAATTTAAGGGCCGTTACACGTTTTTTAATTGGTTTTTCATCCCCAAATTTCACCATACATTTTTCTTTTCCATCACCACTCCGATACAACCGAACAATTTCACCCACATCGGTGCCTTCTTTCAAAGTCACTTTTACTCCAACTTTCATTCCCGGCATTTCTTCTGATTCATCAATATTTTGTCGTTTAGTCTGGCGCGGTTCATCCTTTTTATTAAAATGCTCTTTTGCCATCTTACGGTCAACTCGTGATGGGGTTTTACGGTTTTTCTGGCGGGCATCAAATTCCTTCTCAGCCTTTTCAAGGCGGGCTTCCTCTTCGGGGGTTAACTGATCATTTTC